>Ga0123333_10000289_pt1 | contig 56708 bp, 50 predicted proteins | sample BioC12SIPDNA_3_FD_89957 | JGI IMG/M metagenome (GOLD analysis project Ga0123333, IMG submission 89957) | Anaerobic biogas reactor microbial communites from Washington, USA - Biogas_R2_B C12 SIP DNA | ecosystem: Engineered > Bioreactor > Anaerobic > Unclassified | place: Washington, USA...
CCTACACCCGCGAGTTTACCCCGGCCCTGTTCTGGCACCATACCTGCGGGTCGGTTTATGACCTCCTGCCCGATCTGATCGCGTGCGGCGTACGGATCCTCAACCCGATCCAGCCAGGCGCCTGGAAGATGGAGCCCGAGCGCCTGAAAGCCGACTATGGCACGCAACTTATCTTTCATGGCGGGTTTGATACCCAAAATGTGCTGCCCTTTGGATCGGCAGAAGAGATCGAATCCGAGGTCAGCCGTATGATGCGGATCATGAAAGCCGGCGGTGGTTATATCTTTTCGGCGGCGCACAATATCCAACATGATGTGCCAAGTGAGAACGTGCTAAGCATGTTCCAGGCGGCACGCCGTTTGGGCACCTATAACAACACGGAGGAAGCACAATGAGCGATAACACAATCAACCTGGCGATCGTAGGAGCCTGCGGACGCGGGGGCACCTTTCGTGGCATGTGTGAGGCTATCCCCAGCCTGCACCTGAAGGCAATCTGCGACAATAACGTGGCTGGCCTCGAAGAGGCTCTCCAGCGCTTGGGAGCAGACGAAGCCTATGCCAGTTATGACGAAATGCTCATCAAGAGCGATATCGACGCTGTGCTGATCGGCACACCTATGCCGTTGCATGTGCCGCAGGCGATTGCTGCTTTGCAAGCTGACAAATACGTGCTCAGTGAGGTGCCGACGGGGGTTTCGATCTCGGAATGCCGACGCCTGGTAGAGGCTGCCAACCAGAGCCGTGCTTTTTACGCGTTGGGCGAAAACTATATCTATACGCGCAGCAACATCTTGGTGCGTGAGCTGGTTTCCCAGGGGCTCTTTGGGGTGCCCTATTATGCGGAGGGTGAGTATCTGCACGAGCTCAAGGAGCTTAACGAAATTACCAAATGGCGGCGCGTCTGGCAGACCGGCATCGATGGCGTGACCTATTGCACCCATTCGCTGGGGCCGATCATGCAGTGGATGCCGGGCGACCGCGTCGTCTCGGTGTGTGCTGCCGGCTCTGGCAGGCACCATGCGGATCCGCGCGGCGACATCTATGAAGGGCAAGCCTCGAACCTGATGCTATGCAAAATGGCTTCCGGCGCGCTGGCCAAGATCCGCGTCGACATGCTTTCGGATCGCCCGCATGCCATGAACTGCCATCAACTGCAAGGCACCCTTGGCAGCTATGAATCCAGCCGCGCGTCCGGCGAACCCGACCGTATCTGGCTGCACGGCAAATCCGCTGATGCCAACAAGTGGGAGCCTCTCTCGAGTTATGACGCATACCTGCCCGAGTGGTACCGCGCCCAGGAAGAGACTGCGCGTGCCGCCGGACATGGCGGGGGCGATTTCTACGAGTTACTCGATTTCAGTGAAGCGATTTTGGGGCACAAACCGCCAACCGTCGATCTGCACGGCGCCATGGACCTGACTTTGCCGGGACTCGTCAGCCAGCAATCGATTCTGGAAGGCGGGCGTTGGTTGGATGTGCCCGATTCGCGCATCTGGTAGCCTGAAGGAGACGCATGATCGTTGAAATGTCTTGCGGTGCCAGCGAGGAACAGGTCGAGGCGGTCGTCCGCCGCGCCCAGCAGTTCCATCTGGGCACCCAACTGAACCGCGGTACCGACAAAGTGGTCGTAGCCATCTTGGGCGGCAATACCAGCAGCCTGCCGGTGGAACTCTTTGCGGTCTTGCCGGGGGTCGAATCCGTGACGCGCATCATGCGTCCTTACAAGCTGGCCTCTCGCGACTTTAAGAGCGCCGACTCACACGTGCTGGTTGGCAATGTGGCGGTCGGAGCGCCGCGCCTGATAGTGATTGCCGGGCCGTGCGCTGTCGAATCGCACGAGCAGCTTCAGGAGACCGCGCGATGGGTGGTTGATCACGGTGCCGCCATCGTGCGCGGCGGTGCATTCAAGCCGCGCACCTCGCCCTTTAGCTTTCAGGGGTTGGGCGAAGAAGGCCTGCGTTTGTTGGCCGAGACCCGTGCCAACCTGCATGTGCCCGTGGCCAGTGAGATCACCGATGCTCACCAGCTGGATGCCATGGTGGCATCCGTCGATCTGTTGCAGGTGGGGGCGCGCAACATGCAGAACTATACTCTCCTGTGAGCGGTCGGCGAGAGCGGCAAGCCTTGCCTGTTAAAGCGCGGCCTGGCGGCTACCGTCAAAGAGTGGCTGCAGGCAGCCGATTATGTGCTGGCATCAGGCGGCGAGGTGATCCTGTGCGAGCGCAGTATCCGTACCTTTGAGGATTCGACGCGTTTTACCTTGGATCTCTCCGCAGTGCCCGTCATCAAGCACTCTTCGCACTTGCCGATCCTGGTGGATCCGAGCCACGCGGCCGGACATCACCAACTGGTGCCCTCCCTGGCCAAGGCAGCGGTCGCAGCTGGCGCGGATGGCTTGATCATCGAAGTGCATCCGGATCCGCAAAATGCCCTCTCGGACAGTCTGCAGAGCCTCAACTTTGACACTTTTGGCCGTTTGATGGGCGAAATCGCGGCGATCGCGGGGGTATTGGGGCGCGCACTATAGCGATTCATTTGCCCCCTAAAAGGGGGGCGCCTGTCGTCAATATGGGGGGTATTGACGACAGGCACCTACACCATACAGACGGCTGGGTGTCTAGTATGGGTGAATGCAAGGTTTCCCTTGAACATTCTGTCAAGATTATACACCTCCGCTGGCTCGTAGAACAGAGCCATATCGCGCTTTTCTACACGTCATTTGCACGTTGCCGGGCACGCTAAATAACCTACTCCTATGGGCTAAATGGCCTATTTTAAAGCCTTGCACTCCTGCCTGTTCGCGGTTACTCTGTGCCCAGCGCTACTTGTATGAGGAGTGTCATGCAGCAGCTTGCCGTGGGTTTTGCCAGAGAGGACATTTCGCCGCTGGTGCCCGTGCATATGGGCGGATACGGCTACCGCAGCGCAAAGTCTGTGGGGGTGCACGACGACCTGACCCTCAATGCGGTAGCACTGTCGGATGGCGCTCAGCGCGTGGTGATCCTGGTCTATGACCTCGTTTCGTTCGATCTTGAGGGTGACGCCGAGATCAAGGGCGCAGTAGCTGCCGCTACCGACTTGCCGATTGATGCAATTATCACCAATACCAGCCACACCCACGCCGGTCCTATGACCGTGCACGACGCCTACCAGCCCTACGAGCCAGCCTATATGGGCATGGTCATCCAGCGCAGCTGCCTGGCTGCCCAGGTAGCTCTGGCAGACCAGCAGCCTGCCAGCCTGTCCGTGGGTGAAGCGCCCCTCGATATTGGCCACAATCGCCGGTTAAAGGCCGAGCATGGTGTGAGCCTTTCGTCTAACCCTGCAGGCCAGACTTGGCACGCCGTGGATGTCTGGCGCTTGCAGCGCGCCCATGACGCCATCGTGCTGTGGAGCGCGCCGGTACACGGTGTGGTACAGGGCTCTGATAACCTCTATATCTCAGCCGAATGGATGGGCGCTGCCCGCCGTGCTCTGGAAGCAGCTGAACCAAGCCTGTGCAGTGTTTTTATGCAGGGCTGCTGCGGTGACCAGAACCCGTATCGTGCGCCAGACGCCTTTGCGCAGATCGAAGCGCTTGGTCACAAGGCGTCCCGGGCGATCCTCCAAGCCCTGGCGGATGCTGTACCGCTTGCCAGCCTGCCGCTTGTTAACCGAGTCACCAAAGTGCTGCTGCCGCTGGATGAGCCCAACGTGCCGCCCGATCCGCCTCTCATCCCGGATGGGCCGCGTCCGCTGCGGCCGTCGCGCACAGAGCGCGCCATACCCCTGCACGGTTTGCGTCTGGGCGACGCCCTGTTGGTGGGCATGGCGGGTGAACCATTTGTAGAATATGCCGCCTACCTCAAAGGACATGTGGGAACCAAGGCTGTGATGGTGCTGGGCTATACCGACAGCACCCTCAACTACCTGCCGACCGACCGCGCTTTTGCCGAGGGCGGTTACGAACCCGGGGCGTGGATCTGGTATCCCGGTGGGGCGCCCTGGGCGCCGGCTATCGAAGCGCCACTCAAGCGTGCCCTGACAGACCTGGCCGATGACCTGAGGAGTTTGCCGGCGTGAAAACCGTGCAGCTCCCCAACACCTCGCTCGTCAGTTCGGGGCTGGGCTTGGGTACCGCTTCGTTTGGCACCAGCCTCGACCAGCGCACTTCGTTCGCCATGTTGGATGCCTGGCTGGAGTGCGGTGGCACCATGATCGACACTGCTAACGCCTATGCTAACTGGATACCTGGCGAGCGCAGCCTGAGCGAAAAGACGATCGGTTTGTGGATGCACAGCCGCAGTACGCGCGGCCAGGTGCTCCTGGCGACCAAGGGCGCCAACCCCGAGCCCGGGCATCTGCACGAGCCGCGCCTGGCGCGTGCAGATATCCTCGGCGACCTGGAAGCCTCTCTCAATAACCTGCAGTGCGATTATATCGACCTGTATTATCTGCATCGAGACGACCCGAGCCGTTGTGTGGGCGAGATCATCGAGACGCTCAATGAAGCAGTGCGTTCAGGCAAGGTGCGTTACCTGGGCTGCTCCAACTGGCAGCTCGAGCGCATCCAGAGCGCCCAGGCCTATACCGCCGAACGCGGCCTGCAGGGTTTCAGCGCCAACCAGCTCTTTTGGAACGTCGCCGTGGTCGACTATGCCTCCCTGGGGGATGACACCATCGCGATGATGGACGTGCCGACTGCCGATTTTCACCGCCGCACAGAAATGGCGGCTGTCGCCTATTCGGCGCAGGCTAATGGATATTTCTCAAAGATGGCGGCTGATCCGCAGGCCGAACTGCGTAAGAGCACGCGCAACAACTATGACACGCCGACCAACCGTGAACGTCTGGCACGCATCCTGCAGCTGGCAGGTGAAACCGGCTTGAGCGTCACTCAGATCGTGCTGGGCTATGTCCTTGGACAACCCTTTACGTCACTAGCGCTGGTGGGTCCGCGCGACCTTACTCAGCTGCACGATGCCGCCACTGCCGGCGATGTCGAGCTCAGCGCAGAGCAGATTCGCTTTATCGAAACTGGCAGCCAATAGGAGGAGCATGAGTACATTACTAGCTGGTTTTGGGCGTTCCAACATCACACCGCCCGAGCAGGTCTATATGATGGGGTATGGGGCGCGCAACGTGCCCAGCGTGGGCATCCATGACGACCTGTATGCCTCGGTGCTAGCCCTCAGCGACGGCGAGGCAGCGCCCGTCATCATCGTGGCTCTGGATGTGTGCGAGTTTGATGTCGATTGCATCAAGGTGGTCAAGGGTGTAATCCAGGGCATCACCGGGCTGGCGCCCGAGCGCATGCTGATTAATACCTCGCACACGCACGCCGGGCCGATGGTTTGCCCGGGATCCTACAGCCGTTTTGAACCGCGTTACTATGGCGAGATGGCGGTGCGGGCGGGGATGGCTGCCAAACATGCGTTGGACGACCTACAGCCAGCTGAGCTGTCCTGTGTACGTGTGCCGCTCGAGATTGGCGCCAACCGCCGCCAGGTGATGGCGGATGGCAGCATCCAGATCGGTGTAAACCTCGCCAAGCCGCGCGATCCGCACCTGAATGCCTGGGTGATGCGACGCGCGGATGCGCCCGACCTGGTGCTTTGGTCAGCGCCATTCCATGGCGCCACAGTCACATCGGATAACCTGTGGATCTCGTCGGAATGGATGGGTTCGGGGGTGCGTCAGTTCGAGGCCGCCAACCCTGAGGTGCGCGCCCTCTTTGTGCAGGGTTGTTGCGGCAACCAAAACCCCTATCGCGAACGCAACAGCTTTGAACAACTCGACGAGCACGGTGCTGCTGCCGCGCAGGCACTTGGACAAGCCCTTGTGGAAGCGCAAACCTGTGAGTCGTTGCCGCTCAGGTTGCTGAGCGATAGTATTGAGTTGCCGTTAGATTCGGGCGGTACCTTTAGCTGCCCACTCAGGGCTCTGCGCCTGGGTGATGCCGTGCTGCTCAGCATGGGGGCTGAGCCCTTTATCGAGTATGCGTTGGCCATGCAGGCCCATTACAATCCCACCCGGCTGCTGGTGCTGGGCTATACCGATGCTACCATCGGCTATATCCCTACCGCCGAAGCCTTTGACGAAGGCGGATACGAGCCCAATTCGTTTGGGTGGTTCTCTCAGGGACAAAAACTGAGCCCAACGTGTGAAAACGTGACAAAAGAAGCGCTGTTGCGAGCATTGCTGGCCGTCACCAGCTGAGGAGGCTCCCATGACTACGCCCATGACCACCCACGAACGCATGCGGTGCATGTACAACCACCAGGAGGCGGATTGTGTGCCGATCATCGAGTCGCCCTGGGGTTCGACCATTGAGCGCTGGCAGCGGGAAGGTCTGCCAACGGGCGCCGACTGGGAGGCCTTTTTCGGGCTCGATTCGCTAGTTACGATCGGCTGCGATAACAGCCCGCAGTATCCAGCCGAGACGCTCGAGCGCACCGAGGACTATACCATCACCACCACGCCTTTTGGCGTGACGATGAAAAACTGGCGCCATATGAGCGGCGTCCCCGAGTTTCTGGATTTCACCGTGGTCGATCCCGATTCGTGGGCACGCGCCAAGCCGCGCATGACGCCCAACCGCAACCGCATCAACTGGGCGCACCTCGAGCGCAACTATGCCAACTGGCGGCGCGAGGGCAAGTGGATCTCAGCCGGCTTCTGGTTTGGATTCGACGTGACCCATTCGTGGTTCGTTGGGACAGACCGCATCCTGATCGCGCTCCTGGAAAAGCCCGAGTGGGTCAAAGACATGATCGACACCATGCTGGCGCTCGACCTGGCGATGTTCGAGCAGGTCTGGGAGGCTGGTTATCATTTTGACGAGATCCGCTGGCCCGACGATATGGGTTACAAGCAGGCCCAGTTCTTTTCGCCCAACGTCTACCGCGAGATCGTCAAGCCGGCTCACAAAAAGGCAGCCGACTGGGCGCACGCCAAAGGTATCAAGGTGGCACTGCATTCGTGCGGCGACATCAATCCCTTCTTGCCGGATATCCTGGATGCCGGCATCGACATGCTCAACCCCCTCGAGGTCAAGGCAGGTATGGATCCATTGGCGCTCAAGGAGCGCTACGGCGACCGTCTGGCGCTGCATGGCGGCCTCAACGCCGTGCTCTACACTGAGCACGAGGCGTTGTGGGCCGAGATGGAACGCCTGGTGCCCCAGTTAAAAGTCTCGGGCGGTTATGTGCTCAGTTCGGACCACTCAGTGCCCGATAGCGTCAGTCTGGAAGAGTTCCGCGCCTTTGTGGCGCTGGCACGCCGTCTGGGCATGTACGACTAGGGTAGGGGGAATAGCTGGAGTCGCATGTATGAGGATCTTGAGGCGCCAAGGCTAGGGGGCTATGTATATGAACAATCCTGGGCTGGTATGGGTTGAGTCGGCGTACCAACTGCTGCCCACAGGCGACCTTGCGCGTATTTTGCGTGCGCGCAAAATACGCGCGCGACGCATGCAATGTGTTCTTTGTGACATGACCAACGCTTCAAGGTTGTCAAGCCGCCGCCGGTTTGGTACGATATCAGCATTGTTTTGACTGACTTTGTCTAGCAGGAGAATCGGCTGTTATCGGCATGACTCAGTTATTCAGTTCCAATGGCGGGAGCTGTAGAGAGCTGCCGCCGCAATAAAAAGGGGAGGATCGTATGTTTAACGGACTAGGTATGAACCTCGGCAACCTCTCGCGGCTCTCAAACGCCAGGACGCGCTCGATCAGCCCGGAAAACTTTGACGGTGCCAAGGGCAAGGGCGGCATGGCTACCGAGGGCACCGGCGCAAACGCGGCGCGTGATCTGGGGCGCGGCTGGAAAATCTCGCCCTCGATCCTGATTCACCCCGGCGAGACGCGCGAACTGGCCAATATCGAGGGCTCCGGGGCAATCCAGCACATCTGGATGACCCCCACTGGCCACTGGCGCTACAGCATCCTGCGCTTTTACTGGGATGGTGCCGAGCAGCCCGCTATTGAGGTGCCAGTTGGCGACTTTTTCGCCTCCGCCTATGAGCAGTTTGCTCAGCTTTCGTCGCTGCCGGTGTGCGTCAATCCGCGCTCAGGCCTCAACTGCTACTGGGAGATGCCCTTCCGCAAGCATTGCCGCATTACCATGACCAACCTGGCTGACGACCCGATGACCCTCTTTTACCAGATCGACTACACCCTTACAGATGTGCCCGAAGACGCAGCCTACCTGCACGCTCAGTTCCGGCGCACCAATCCACTGCCCTACAAGACCGACTATACCATCCTGGATGGTGTGCGCGGTAAAGGCCACTATGTGGGTACCTATATGGCCTGGGGCGTCAACAACTGCGGTTGGTGGGGTGAGGGGGAGATCAAGTTCTTTATGGATGGCGACGGCGAGTTCCCCACCATCTGCGGCACCGGTACCGAGGACTATTTCTGCGGGTCCTATGGTTTTGAACTGGGTGCGGAAAATGGCGGTTACCGTGAATTTACCACTCCCTACAGCGGCCTAACACAGGTTATCCGCCCAGATGGGTTCTATTCTTCGCAGACGCGCTTTAGCATGTACCGCTGGCACATTATGGACCCCATCCGCTTTGAACAGGATCTGCGCGTCACCATGCAGGCGCTGGGCTGGCGCAGCAAGGGCCGCTACCTGCCGATGCAGGACGACATCGCCTCGGTGGCTTACTGGTATCAGACCTTGCCGACAGCGCCATTCCCGTCCCTGCCAGACCGCGATTATCTGGAGCTGATCTAGCGCTCACGCATTTATAGCACAGGGCTGCCCAACGGCAGCCCTGTTTTTGTACGGCTGGTTCAGGCTTCCGGCGGTACCACGCCGATCGTCAGCAGGATGTTGGCATAGATGCGCTGTTCGCCTGTGGCGATCACCAGCGCGACATCCTGCGAGCGCGCCGCTGTGTAAAAGCTAAAGCGCTCAAGAAAACCCAGCTGCAGCCCCGCGGGCAAGATGCGGCGAAAATCCGCAAATATGGGTGCCTCCTTGCCATCGGCGGGCATCATCACCTCGGCCGCCTCGACCGGGATCGCCTGGCATAACACCGCGAGCACCTCATCAACCGGCGCAGAACCGCGCGTCAGGTTCAGGTAAACCCGTTCGGCAGCCGGATTGGCGCCCGTCGAAAAGGGATAGTTGCCGTCGGCGATCAGCACCTTGGAGCCGTGCCCGGCGCGTGCCAGAGCGTTAAGGATCTGTGGGTGGGTCAGTTTTGTCGTGAGCATATTTGTCTCCTTATGATGGTATGCGGTTGAGCTGTTGTACAATCCTGAGCAGACGCTCGCGTTCGCCGGCCATGCGCTGCAGGAGCGCCAGCGTGGCACGTGCATCGCCCAGTGCCGAATGGTCGCCGCCGTCGAGCGGCAGCCAGCGCAGGCCTCTGCCCGGCGAACGCTGGTGAGCATAGCGCGCATACGGCAGCATCACACATTCCCAGCGCAGCGGCGGTGGCAGCAGGCGATGCACGCGATAGGTGTTGGCGAGCATGCGGCTGTCAAAGGCCGCGTTATAGCTCAGCAGCAGCTTGTCCGCTGTTTTGGCGCGAAATTCATGCTCCAGCGCCGGCCAGCTGGGCGCATTGCGCAGCCGCTCGTTGGTGATGCCATGCACGCGCTGGCTGCCGGGCGTGACCGGCTGGACGGGGCGCACGAGCGTATCGAACTGTACCCGGCCGGCGGTGTCGATCATGGCGATCTGCACGATTTCACCCTCCAGCGAGGTCGTCTCCGTGTCGACGATCAGGACCTCGCTGCTGGAGACAAGCGCCTGAGCGCGGTCGCAGGCGCGCAGGATGTCGCGATAGTCGTCGCCGCGTAGAGAAGATGGAGTGCGGCGCAGACTCTGGCTCATTCGTGCTCGGTGCATGCCAGGATGTCCTCCTGCACGCTGGGCGATAGCTCGACATAAAACGAAGAAAGCCCGCTCACACGCACTACCAGGTCGCGGTAGTCCTCAGGATGTGCTCGCGCAGCCTCGAGGGTCTGGCGGCCAGTCACATTAAACTGCATCTGCATACCGCCGCGCTCAAAGTAAGCCTCCATCAGGGCGCGAAAGCGCTCGCTGCCAGCTTTCCCCGCCAGGGCAGAGGGTGAAAACTTTAGGTTCACCACGGTACCGCCCACCACCGGCTTGTAATCCACCTGGGTAAGTGATTTTATAACCGCAGTCGGGCCGTTCAGGTCACGCCCAAAGCTGGGGCTGGCGGCATCGCTGACGGGCTGGCGTGCCAAGCGGCCATCCGGGCTGGCGCCCAGTTCGGCGCCGCACCTGATGTTGTTGATATTGGCGGCCATCAATGGTACATAGTAGCCGCCGGTGGGAGAGCGCTGGGCCAGTACCAGATCGGTAAACGTGCGTACTACCCGTGCGGCCAGTTCGTCGACATAGGGCGTGTCGTTACCGTATTTCGGTGCCTGGTGCAGCAGGCGCTGGTGCAGCGTTTCGTTGTGGCAAAAGTTGTCAGCCAGGGCGGTGAGCAGTTTGTCCCAGCTGAGGGCGGCGTGGTCATAGATAAACCACCTGATCGCCGCCAGGCTGTCGCTGACGGTGCCCAAACCCATGCCGGCGATGCCGTGCAGGTCAGGATAGCGCGCTCCGCCATCGTTGATGTCGCGTCCGCGTGCGATGCAGTCGCGCGTCAGAGCAGAGAGCAACGGGCTGGTAAAGCGGGCAGGATCGGCACTGCTCGATACGTTCTTTAATTGGGCGATGTGGCGCTCGACCTGGCCAGTCAGGTGTGCCTCAAACGGCTGGTACAAGTCCTCAAAGCTGGCAAAGCTGCGCGGGTCGGGACTGCTGTCGCCCGCGGGCGTCTCGGGGAGGCGGCTGGCGCCGCCCAGCAGGGTGTGCTCGAGGGCAAGGGACATACTGATCATCGAATCCGACCAGGGCGGCACGCATCCCTGGATTTGCGTTTCGATGCAACCCACAAAACAATAGTCGCGCGCATCCTCGAGAGGGATCTTGAGGTGTTCACAAATAGCCAGGATCAGCACGTCGTCATTAAAGAGCGAGGGAAACCCGATGCCAGTCTTTATCACATCGGCACAGGCCAGCAGAAACTGGCCCGATTTGCTGGTCACGCGCGCTGAGAGATTGCTGTGAGGAGTACTCATCGCGCGCGTCACGTCCAGAATCAGGTAGCTGAGCGGGTTTACCGCTTCGTCGCCGGAGGGGGTGGTGCCGCCGATGGCAATATTTTGCACCGAGTTGGGCAGGCCGGGCTCTTCCAGCTTGGCCCACATGCATCCCAGCACCTCTTTGGTCCGCGCATCACGCTCAGCTTCGGGCTCTGCCAGGTAAAAGGGAAGCAGATACTGATCGAGCCGGCCGAACGCCATCGCACCGCGCCCCTCAATGGCCCAAATGACGTGCAACAGCCATACCAACTGAACCGCCTGACGAAAGCTCTGCGGCGGATGGTGCGCGACCCGTTCACAGTCAGCGACAATGCCGGCCAGCTCCGCGGCGCGCACCGGTTTCTCTTCCTGTGCGAGTGTGCGGCAGGCATGGGCGTGGCGCATCACAAAATCGCTCGCGGCGCCCAACGCTAGGCGCATCGAGGCCGCAAAAACGCGCTGGTCGCTGGTGGGGTAGGCGGCTGCGTCGATGCGGGCGATCAGCCCATCCAGGCCGATGCTCAGCAGCGTCTCATAGTCGGGGGCGCAATGGTCAACATGCTGCCAAAACGAGCGTTCACCGATTTCGGTGTTCAGCGCGTGCAGTCGCTCCCATGCCACATCGTCGATATTCGCCGGACGCTCCGGCAGCACCGTGCCGCTCGGGGCTCCGACGATCACATCCTGCGGACGGATGACCACCTGACACTGCTGCAAGACGGCCTGCAGCGCCAGAGCGCGCCGTATTGTCATTGGCTGGTCAGCACTGCCCTCAAACGACTGTCCACGCCAGTAGGCGCGCATATCGACGCCCTGTGCCTGGTTGCCGTTGCGGCGCAGCTCGTTCAGCAGTTCGTGGGCCCTGGTGTATAGATCAACCATGGTTTAACTACCAGTGTTGTGCGCATTGTAGGATAGCTTAGTCTATCCCGCAAGAGTGAGCCGCCCCAGAGCGGTTGCGCGAGCGGGTTAGATGGTCTACAATCCGGGGATTGGTGGTGTCGGCAGTGCCTAAACCAACCGAGGTTGTACGCGATGGAGGAACAAGATGGCGAGTGACTATATATATGCCGTGCGCGGTTGGCTGGAGTTGAGCTGGCCTGACGAGGAAGTGGAAGGCGTCGACGAGACCGCAGAGCAGCACGCTGCCAAGGTTGCGCGCATCCACGAGTTGCTCACCTCAACCGCCACCGCCATCGAACTGGCTGATCGGGGTACCCCCGGTGAAAAGCGCTACCGTGCCGGTTGGTGCTGGCCGCAGGATGACCTGGGCGGCACCGAGTATGTATTCTTCGGCGGCGATGTGGGCGAACCGGCAGTGGTGCTCAACCAGGTGCGCGAGGTGATCGCCATCGACCCGTTTGTCGACGGTTATTTTTCGGTCGAGGGTGAAGACGGCGAGCAGGTGCGCCAGTGGCTGATTAAAAGTGGCAAGATATATTCGCGGCGCACGCTCTTTCCGGATTTTGATGAAGAGGGCATCCCCCAGGGTTACTCGAGCTTGCCCAGCTCGTAATCCTTTTGCGCCAGAAAATGCTCTGCCTCAATAGCCGCCGCGGCACCTGACCCGGCGGCTACGATTACTTGGCGATAGTGCGGGTCCTGCACATCGCCGGCCGCAAACACGCCCGGCACATTGGTCTGATAGTGCCGATCGGTCACGATGTAGCCGTTTTCATCTAGGTCGATCTGCCCGGCAAAGAGCCTGGTATTGGGCACCAACCCGATAAAGATAAACACGCCGTCGGTGGCCAGCTCGTTGACCTCATTAGTCTTGACATCGCGCAGTTTTACGCCCGTTACCACAGTATCGCCCAAGATCTCTTTAATCACCGAGTTCCAGCGGAACTGGATCTTTTTCTCGGCAAAGGCGCGCTCCTGAGCGATGGCGCTGGCACGCAGCGCGTCGCGGCGATGCACGACGGTGATGCTGGAGGCAAAGCGCGTCAGGTAGATACTTTCGTCCATGGCACTGTCGCCGCCGCCCACCACCACAATCGGGCGGTCACGATAAAAATAACCGTCGCAGGTGGCACAGGTCGACACCCCGCGCCCAAAGAACTTGCTTTCACCAGGCACGCCCAGGCGGCGCGGAGATGCGCCGGTGGTGATGATCACTGCGCGGGCGGTATAGCTATTACCGGCGGTCTTGATAAGGAACGGGTAGACCGTGGAATCGAACTTGGTAACCTCGTCGAACTCGATCTCGGCACCGAACTTTTTGGCCTGGTCGATCATCTGCTCGATCAGGTTGAGCCCGACGATACCTTCCTGAAAGCCAGAGTAGTTTTCGATTAAAGCCGTTTGGGCAACCTGCCCGCCAAAGGCAGAGCCGGCGATCACGAGCGGTGCGCGATCAGCGCGCGCGGCATAGATGGCTGCCGTCATGCCTGCCGGTCCGCTGCCAATGATCACCAGGTTGCGCGCCTCTGGCTCGCTCTGGCTGTCTCCGGATGACTTGCTACCCAAGCCCGTCAAGCTTAACGAAAGATCCATGCTGCCTCCGCATTACATTCGTTCCGTTATATCCTAAAGCGGTCCCGGGCGGAAAACCTCGCCCTGGCCCGCAATACAGCCTCAATTATCAACTATATTATTTAACACGATGAAACAATGCGTTAACCCGACCTAACGCACCTTTACCAGCTGCCAGTTGGCGCCACCATCGTTGGTGATAAACAGGCGGTTCGGGTTGGCGGCTGCCCAGCCATGCGTGGCATCGAACCAGGTCACGCACTCGATGGTGGCATCGCCCAAGTTGGCGTCCTCCGCCAGGATGGACTCTGCCCATTTACAGGCTTTGGCATCCGAACCGACCAGTGTAAAGCGCCCCAGGGCTATGAACCATTGACCTTCGCCATTGGTCGCGAGTGAGCCGGGTTGCTGGCGCAGCTCACCCAGCCAGGGGATGCGGCAGGGAACGGACTGGTCCATGGTGGTGAGCGCCACCTGCTCCCAGGTTGTGCCGCCATCGTCGGAACGGTGCATGGTCTTTTCCTGCAGGTCGCCGCCTGGCTGCGCACCGCTCATCAGCCATAGCTGGCCACTGGGGTCAACAGCCAAGATGCGCACCACTGTAGGCATACCATCCGGCTCGGGCAGAGTTGTCCAGCTGGCACCGCCATCGTTGGTCTGCCACAGGTACCAACCATCGGCATCGCTGGAGAGCACCCAAGCCTGGGTGGCACTGCTGACGACCAGCTGGGGGGCAACGCCCTTCCAGCCCGAGGCGTTTGCGGCAGTTTTCCAGGTTTTACCGCCATCGTCCGAGGTGGCGATCTGCCAGGCGTCATCACTTTCCCCGATCACTGCCCACAGGATGCCGAGTTTGGCGCTCAGCGAACGGATCGGCTGGTCGGAGGCAAACCAGGTATTGCCGCCATCGTTGGTGTAAAACGCGCTTTCGCCATAGATCCAGCCGTCTTTTTTCGTGATAAAGAGCACATTGTTGACGCGCGGTTGGTTTTGAATTTCCTCAGCCAGCGAATCGGTGGTGTAGGCCATCGGCACATGCTGCGGTACCCAGTGCTCGCTGCCATCCGTGGTAACACGCAGCACCACCGGCCGCGACTTGCAGGTCGCCAGGTCGTCGGCGCAGGCGCTGCCCAGCAGCCAGCCATGTTTGGCGTCGATGAACGAGATCGCCTCGATCTGTCCGACCGCAGCACTGACCGGGTTGAGGGGAGCCGGTGATGGCAGAATTAACGGCTCGGGCGTGGCGGTTGGCGCAGCTGTGGTGGCTACCTTGATCTCGACCGAGGGACTCGGCGTAATGGTTGGAGCCAGGGTCGGCTCGGGGGCAGGCGGAGTGGGCGTCGCGACTGGCACACAGCCCGCCATAGCGGCCAATATGCCGACGATCAAATATATCGCGGTTGCCCGTTGCCATTTATCGTGCATGGCAGACCTCATAGAGAATATACTTTGACACCATCTACAACGTTATTATACTTGAATCTAGTTCGCAACTAAACGCAACTGAACCTGGCCAACCGGCACGGGGGGGATCCTGTGCGGCGGAGGCCTGTGAACCCCGTCAGGTCCGAGAGGAAGCAGCGGTAAGCGGATCCCTCTGGGTGACGCAGGCAAGTCTGTCTCGAGGCAGGTTGGTCAGGTTCAGATGCGCTTACACGATACTAGGAAGCCTTTGTGAGGAAACGCGTCATCGTAGTGGGCGGTGGTGCAGCCGGGCTGATGGCAGCCGGCAGAGCGGCAGAGTGCGGTGCCTGCGTCATCACCCTCGAAAAAGAAAACAGCCCTAGCCTCAAACTGCTGCAAACCGGTAATGGCCGTTGCAACCTCTCGAACCTCGCCTCTGCTCAGGAACTCACTCAGCATCTCGGACCGCAGGGCCGCTTTATGCGCAACGCCTTTGTGCAGATGGCCAGCCCAGAGCTGCGTGCGCTCTTGGCGCGCCTGGGCATCCAGACGGTGAGTGACGAGCTTGGGCGGGTGTACCCCGCCAGCGGCCGTGCCCAGGACGTGCGCGATGCTCTGGTGCGTTATGCTACTGGCCGCGGCGCCGAGCTGCGCACGTGCGCAGAGGTCGTCGGCCTGCGGATCGACGCTTCGCGCGTGCAGGCTGTGCAGCTGCGCTCGGGTGAGGTTCTGACGGCGGATGCTGTTATCCTGGCGACGGGCGGACGTGCCTGGACGCGCTGTCAGGCCGAATCGTCGGGCTATGCTCTGGCTGCGATGGCCGGGCACACACAGACGCCGCTGGCGCCCGGGCTGGTACCTCTGGTGGTTCGCGAGGCGTGGGTTGCCCAGTTGGAGGGCATTTCGCTCGAGTCTGTCACGCTGCGTGCTGCCCTTTCTGATGGGCATTCCCTGGAGCAGAATGGTGCCCTGGTGTTCACGCGCGACGGCATATCAGGGCCAGCGGCGCTGAACCTCTCCAACCGCCTGGCCCTTGGCCTGCGCGGCGGACCGCTTGGCATGACGATCGACCTGTTGCCAAACCACACACGCGAGCAGATAATGCACGGGATATTTGTTAGCCAAACTAATAATAAACTATCTGATGCAACCAACAATCTGCAGGCGTTGCTCCCCAGACGGCTGTGTCAGCAACTCGAGGCGCTGCTGCAGCCCGAGATGCCCGGCCAGCATCTCAGTCGCCATCAATGTGAACGCGTTATCAGCCTCATTAAAGGTTTGTCGTTGACGGTAGTGCGCACGCGCTCTTTCCGCGAGGCGATGGTGACCGTCGGCGGAGTAGCGTGCGAGGGCATCGAGCCGCGCAGCATGGCATCGCGCCTATGCGGCGGACTCTATCTGGTTGGCGAGTTGCTCGATCTGGCCGGCGATACGGGTGGTTTTAACCTGCAGATAGCGTTTTCGAGCGGATGGGTAGCCGGCAGCGCGGCGGTGGTGGCATGATGAAATCCAACCGGCACCTCCCCGAGCTGTTAGCCCTGGTGGGCCTGCTGCTCTTTACGGCCCTCCTGGGCATACTCTATCGCGAGACCCAGCATATTGTGGTGGTGGATATCAACGGCATTGCCTACCGCTATCGCACCCACCAGCAAACGGCTAACGGCGTGCTGCGCGAGATGGGCCTGGCATTAAGGGCCGAGGACCGCGTCGTGCTGCCCGATGATGCGGCCATGTTGGAGGGGGAGCCGATCCGCGTGACGCTGGCGCGCCATGCCCTGGTGCTACACGATGGCTCGGCCGACGAGTTGCGCATTATCGCACGCTCCGTCAGCGATGTGCTCAGCCGTGCGATGGTTTCGGTGGGGCAGCACGACACGGTGATAATGAACGACCGGCCTGTCGACCTGCACGACGCCCTTGAGCAGCTCGTCGTGCCGGAGGGCGCGACCCTGCGCACCATCCGCGCCGCGCTCGAAGAGCCGATCCGCATCAGCGTCGAGCGAGCCGTGCTGATCCACATGACGGACGGCTCGCTGCCATCCAGCTTTTATACCACGGCCAATACCGTAGGGGAAGCCCTCTACGACCAGGGCGTGCTGGTGTATGAGGGCGACAAGGTTAATCCGCCGCTCAATGCTCTGCTGAGCCCCGAGATGCGCATTGTGATCGAACGCTCCAAACCGGTCACGCTGGAATCGGGCGGGCAGACCCGCCTGGTGCGCACGCGTCTGGAGACCGTCGGCGAGTTGCTCGACCAGGAACTCCTCAGCACCAGCGCCAAGGATTACATCGTGCCCGACCGCCACACCCCGATTGTCAGCGACCTGGCCATCCGGGTGGTCTATGTGCGCGACGAATACGAGATCCAGGACGAATACACCCCTTACCGAACTCTCTGGCGCGCCGACCCGACCCTGCCGCTCGACACGCGCGCCGAAGAGCCCGGCCAAGAGGGCATCATCCGGCGGCGCATCCGCACGCGCTACGAAAACAATGTGCCAGTATATCAGACTGAGGAAGAGGTTTGGGTGGCGCGTGAATCGCGCGACCACATCTATAAATACGGCACCGATATCGTGATGCATCCGCTGGATACCGGCAGCGGTACGATCTATTACTGGCGCAAGCTACGGGTGTTGATCACCTCCTATAGCCCGGCGGAGGCCGGCACCCCGCGCGACGCGCCCTGGTATGGCCTCACGCGCATGGGGCTCAAGGCCACCAAGGGGATCGTGGCGGTGGATCCCAATGTCATCCCGCTGGGCTCGTGGATCTATGTGCCCGGCTATGGCAAAGCCTATGCCGGCGATACCGGCGGGATGATCATCGGTTACCATATCGACCTGTGCTATGATGACTGGAACTATATCAACTGGTACGAATACGGCACCATCTATCTGATGGAGCCAGTGCCCTATAACGTCAACCCAATCCTTCCCGGACAGGGACCGCCGGCAGATGTCGATGAGTGGTAATACCTCGGAGCAAGTGCGCGCCCTGTTAAGGCGCCATCGCATCAAACCCTCCAAGGGGCTCGCCCAGAACCTGCTGGTCGATGACGGCGTTTACGAGCGCATCGTCCAGGCGGCTGAGCCCACTGCGAGCGACCATGTACTGGAGGTTGGCCCGGGCCTGGGGCTGCTCACTCGCAGGCTTTGCCAGGCGGCCGGCAGCGTGACAGCTGTTGAACTAGACGCGCGCATGATATCCGCGCTGCGTTCCGAGCTGGCAGATTGCGCCAACCTGACCCTGGTGGAGGGCGACATCCTCGAGCTCGATCCGGCTAGCCTCCATAGAGACGCTACAAGCGCTTACAAGGTAGCGGCTAACTTGCCCTACTATATCACCTCGGCGGTGCTGCGACACCTGTTGGCAGGCGAGCGTCGTCCCGAGCTGATGGTGCTGATGGTGCAATATGAGGTGGCGCAGCGTCTGACGGCGCAGCCCGGCCAACTGAGCCTGCTGGCACTCAGCGTACAGGTGTATGGCACCACGGAGCTGATCTGCCGGGTACCGCGCAGCGCGTTTGTGCCCGAGCCCAATGTGGCATCGGCGGTGGTGCGTTTCAGGGCGTACGAACAGCCGCGCATCGCACCCGATCGTCTGGCGCTCTTTTTCCGCCTGGTGAAGGCCGGCTTTGGCCAAAGGCGCAAGCAGCTGCACAACAGCCTGGCAGCCGGTATGCACTTGGAAGCCGCGCTGGTCGCCCAGCAGCTTGTACGTGCTGGCATTGAGCCGACCCGGCGCGCAGAGACGCTCAGTCTGCCCGAATGGGACGCCTTGACGCAGGTGTGGCGGGAAGAGCTAGAACCATGAGAAAGCTGGCATTTTGTATCCTACTGGCGGTGGTTTTGACGTGCTCAGGCTGCGGCGGCGATGTGAATGCGCCTGCTGCAGCCACTCCCGAGGCGACCGCCATGCCCGCAGCAAGCGCCATGCCGGAGCTATCTCCTAGCGCTACTCCTGAAGCCAGCGCTACTGCCACTGTGGCGGGTCCGACGGCCATCCCCACCGCAGTGGCTTTTGCCCTGCCAAAACTGGAGCGCTTTGTCATCACCTTTTGGGTGACGCCAATTATCAACGAAGAGAGCCTCGAGCAGATCGCCGATGGCGGTTTTAGCCTGGTGATGATCAGCCCGGTGGCGCCCAAGCGGGGCCTGCGCCTGATGGACATTGCCCACGGCTTGGGCCTGCAGGTGATGCTGACCGATCAGGTGATTTCGCCATTTCGCATTGACCTGCGTGGCGACCTGGAGACATTTACCAGCGCCTACAAAGACCATCCTGCCTTTTGGGGTTATTACCTTACCGACGAGCCCGCGGCGGAGGATTTCGCCGGGCTGGCGACCCTCAACCGCACTCTGCTGGAGCTCGATCCGCAGCACTTGCCCTATATCAACCTTTTCCCGATCTATGCCACATCCGGCGCCCTTGGCACGTCGGATTACGACACCTATCTGCGCACCTTTATCGAGACGGTGCGCCCGGCGATTCTATCCTACGACTATTACATCTTTCTCAAGGCCGGCGACCGCCAGGATTACTTTACTAACCTGGAGGCTGCCCGGCGCGAGGCGCTGCGTGCCGAGATCCCCTTTATGCAGATCATTCAGGCCAACGAGCACATGAGCTACCGTGATGTCGACGCGGCTGACCTGCGGTGGCAGGTCTATACCACACTTGCGTATGGTGCCAAGGGCATCTCGTATTTTACCTATGCTGTGCCGCCGGTCGATTCATTTGGGGATGGCCTGCTCGACCGCTCCGGCCAGCCGACCGCCAAGTGGGGGTATGCGCGAGAGATCAACCTCGAGGTAACGCAGCTGGGCGAACACCTCATTGGGCTGACATCGACCGGCGTTTTTTTCACCGACCCGCCCAAATCGCCCTGCCAATCGCTGGCGGCATCCGAGCTGGTGGCGCAGGCTGAGGGCGGCAAGCTGCAGCTGGGCGAGTTCCGCGACGAAGCCGGCGGCAGGTGGCTAATGGTGGTCAACCTCGACCGCAGCGCGCAGGCTCGGGCTACGCTGGTGCTCAAACCCGGGATCACCGCGGTGCAGCAGGTCAACCGCGGCAACGGTGAGTTGGAGGCAGTCACCTGTGCCGCGGATGCCACCTGCGGACCGTCCGATGCCGGCTATGCCCTCACGCTTACCCTAGCGCCGGTGGATGGCGTGCTGCTCAAACTCAATTAGACATAACGCTTAACCGTTTATGCGTCTGGGTGGCAGGTCGGGCGCGCTAATCTGCCCCGTAGGCTACCGTGCCGGCTTCACTCGGCAGATACTCCTGCCATAAAAGGTCGCTCAGGCGCTCGGCGTCGATCCCCAGGCCGTAAGTGTTAAAGTACTCGGCGGTGCGGAGCAGGTCGCGCCTCAGGATCATGCGCGCGCTGCGGTTGCCCAGCAGGCTGGTGACCTGAGGCAGGTCGATGATGATAATCTGCCCCTCCCAGTAGAGGATGTTGTAGGCCGAGAGGTCGCCGTGTATCAGACTGTGCTGCATGAAAATCCGCACATTTTCGACCACGCGCTCCCATAAGCGTCGAGCTTCACCGCTCGTCAGCGCCACTTCAGTTAGGTTGGGGGCAGCCAGATGCGCGTCCCCGATATAAGACATCAGGATAGCGTGTTCGCTGCTGGCATAAGGTTTGGGCACATCGGCGCCGGCTTCTGAGAGAGTGCGCAGGGCGCCATACTCGTGCGCCAGCCATGAGGCCTGAGATAATAGAGTGCCGTAGCGCGTTTTGGTGCGCATGGCGCGCATCTCGCGTAGTTCGTTGGCGGCGATTACCTTGCCTGATTGCGCCAGGATCTCGCGCCCCTCGCGGTAGAGGGCGTCGTTGCGCAGGCTGCGAAACATCCTGGGGCGATAGACCTTGGCTGCCAGGAATTCAACGCCGGTTGCCGGATGTGCCCGGCAGCGGTAGACGGTGGCCTCTTTACCGCCGCGCACCTTGGCCAGCACGTCACTGATCAGTGCCTGCTCGTAAAGCGGACCCAGCGTTTCGAGCAGGTAGCCGCGCTCGTAGCGGCTGGGAGTATAGGTGGTCTCAAAGCCCACCTCGTGCAGCGGGTCAAGGTCGGCTTCGCCATATTCGCTGTCGCGAGAAACGGGCCGCGGCGCTTTGGCGGGGCGCTCTGGTCGCGCATAGTTATCCTCATACCAAGCGATCTGCTCTTCAAGAGTCGATTTGCTCACACGGGTTCCTTTCGTGGTTAGGTTGGTCGGCCTTGGATCCCGCAGTAATAAAAATAATAAAAAACCGCGGGGCATCGCTGCACCCGCGGGTATGGCAAAACGGATGGTTTGCTAGGTGCGGCGCAGCAGAAACTGGCTGGGGGTGTAATCGTACTTGGCCATGTGTGTTGCGCCTCCTTTCGGAAGATGGTGTTATCCTAGCGCCTTTATTCTGGCTGTCAAGCTGGAGAGATCAATTCATGCTTGCGCTGCACCTGACCTTGCACTAGAATGCGCCAACATGTGCAGGAGAATAGCAATGAAATACCCGATTCTTCCGTGGGACCCACAGCATGACTGGGATGGCTCAATCGCTGAGCGCCGTCATGGGATTGCCTCGATGGCTGAGTGCAACTTTGGACTGGCGGGCTTTGTGACGCGCGCGGATCTGCCCGCCTGCCGGGCGGCCGGGTTGCAGGGCATCCTCTACGACGATTCAATCGGGCCCAACAACTATGACTGGAACGCCGTCAGCGATGCAGAGATGGATACCCGTATGCGCCGTTGGACAGAGGGCACTGCCGACGACCCAGCTGTCTACGGCTATTATATTATAGACGAGCCGGGCGCCAATGACTTTCCCGGGTTGGCACGCGCGGTTGCAACCCTCAAGCGCTATGCCCCCGACAAGATCGCCTACATCAACCTGTTTCCCAACTATGCTACCCTGGGGGCTAACAACCTGTCGCAGCTGCAGGTCGACACTTTTGAGGAATATGTCGAGCGCTTTGCCAGCGAGGTCAATCCGCCCTTTATCTCGTATGATAACTATCAGGTTCAGTATTCACAGGATCTGTCTGAGCCGACTATCGCCGCCAGCTACCTGACCAACCTGGTGCAGGTGCGCAATACCGCACAGCGTCATCGTCTGCCGTGGCGCCAGATCGTCTCCTCTAACCAGATTCGTCCCAGTTCGACAGTTCCCTCGCCCGCCAACCTGGCGCTGCAAGCCTATACCAGCTTGGCGGCAGGCGCGAGCTGTGTCGACTGGTACACCTATTATCAACGCGGATACACCTACGCGCCGGTAGATGACCGCGAAGAGCGCAGCCAAACCTGGTATTACCTGGCCGAGGTCAACCGTCAGCTGCAGCTGGTTGGGCCAGAGATCAACCGCCTGCGCTCGACCGGCCTCTACCTGATGGGCTATGACGCGCCGGGCTATGCACAGGCTCCGCACGTTCTGACCGCTGCCGTCGAATCGAGCGAACCGCTCATGGTGGGCACCTTTGAAGACGCTCGCGGCGGTCTGTATGCCATGCTGGTGAACCTGAGCCTGGAGCGCTCTGCCAAGGTCGCCTTCAGGGTGGAACCTTATGGCGTTACCTTGCAGGCGTTTTCGAGCGGTACTGGCACTTATCAGCCGCTGGATCATCGTCAACCGCTGTGGATGGTAGCCGGCAGCGGGATTCTGGTGCAGGTTCGTTCCTAAAGGAGGGTGCGCGTATGCAGGTCGATTTGAGTGGCAAGACCGCCCTGGTGACTGGCGGCGCACACGGCATTGGCCGGGCTATTGCCCTAGCACTCGGTGCCAACGGCGCGCGTGTCGCTGTGACGGATATAGACCAGAACGGCTTGTTGGATGTTGATACTGTCTTGCAGGAAGCCTGCAACGCGCATCTGTGCCTGCGGGTGGATGTGACCGATTATGATTCCATGCTGGGCGCGGTGCGTGGTGTCGAAACTGCCTGGGGCAGCTTCGACATCCTGGTGAATAATGCCGGCATCAACACCTCGGGCGGGCGTGTGGTGCTGCACGAGTATAGCCCCGAAACGTGGGATAAAATACTGAATGTGGATTTGAACGGCGTCTATCACACCTCGCGCGCGGCGCTGCCCGCCATGTTGCGCGCTGGCGGCGGCCGCATCGTCAACATCAGCTCGGTGGCTGGGCTGGTGCCGCTCCGGCTGCAGAGTGCTTTTGTGGCCGCCAAGGCCGCCGTCGCCAACCTGACGCGCTCAATGGCGCTGGAATATGGCCCGCAGGGCGTGTTGGTGAACTGTGTGGCGCCCGGTTCCACCCTTACGCGCGGCACCGAAGCGCTCTTTTACGGCAGCGATGGCAGTTACAGCGACAAGGCTGCCAGCCTGATCTCCCATATCCCGCTGGGGCGCCCCGGTAAGGTCGAGGAGATCGCCGCGGCGGTGCTGTTTTTGTGCGCGCCCGAAGCCAGCTATATCAATGGCGTGGTATTGCCGGTGGATGGCGGTTGGCTGGCCGGCTATAACCGTGACTGGTAAACCTACGAGGAGGCAGTCATGAAGATCAAGGATTTCAAGCCCGATACCAGAGAGCCCGGCATCCCCAAGCCGGATAAACCCGCCATGCCGCACGTCGTCACCGTGCAGGATGGCGTGCCAGTACGCTACCCCGGCAGCGATGCTGTGGGTGTGAGGGTCGTGCATCCCTCCAACCCCAAAGCCTATACCGAGGCGATGGGGATCGTGATGTTCTACCTTCCACCGCATGCGGCGCTACCCATCGGCAGCCACTGGACGGAAGAGACCTATTGCATCCTCAAAGGCCACGGCGTAATGACTCTGGCCGGCACGCCCACGCCGGTCGGGCCGGGCAGTTTTGTGCATCTGCCGCCCTGGTGCGAGCATGGCATCGAAAACACCGGCAACGAGGGCATGGAAGTGCTGCTGTGCACGGTGCCGCCTAATCCCTGATCTGGCGGTTGGCCAGCTTCCGAACGCGGCGCATGGCTTTAAAGTCGCGCCATACGCACGCCAGCTTTTGGTGTGCCGAATAGGGGTGCGAGTGGTTGACGACTGCAGCAGGGCAGTAGGCGAGCCGGTAGCCCGCGGAGTTGACCAACAGCGTCCAGAGCTGGTCTTCGCACGAGGCTAACGACTCGTCAAAGGGTGTCTGGCGCCAAACCGCCAGACGGATGGCCGACGCAGCATTGGTGAACAGCATTCGTACGGCTGCTGCTGTGCGCCAGCCCGTCTGGCGATACATCCAGTCGGCCAGGGTCATCGCATAAGAGCGCTGCCACACCCTATCAGAGACCTGCCGCGAGGCACTGCCGGCTACCTGAGGATCCGTCAGGGGCGCCAGCAACTCAGCCAGCCAGTCGTGCCCGAGCGGGATGGCGTGCCCTGCCAAACTGATGCCCACCTCACCGCACGCCTCGGCCAAGCCGCGGTTGAGGGCATAGCCGTAGGTAAAGCTCTGCGGCGCGATCTCGATTATGCGGCAACCCGCCTCGCGCGCGATCTGCAGCGTGCCGTCGCGTGAGCCCGAATCGACCACGATCACCTCGAGCGGGCACACGTTCTGTTCATTCAGCGCACGCAATACCCTTGGCAGGCTGGCGGCCTCGTTAAGGGTGCGAATAACGACTGAAGCTTTTGGCAAGGGCGTCATTTGCCGGCGCGCAGGTTCTCGGGCGCACCCTCCAGCAGACGGAATTCCAGCCAATCGATCTCGGCGCCGTCGCCTGTCGGGCATTGCGCCACCAACCCCACTTGCACCACATCCGGAAGGTCGAGGTGAAACAGCCTGACCATGCGCCACTCGCCCGGCTGGATGGCATAGTGCATCGCCAGCACGTTGCCGCGCCGCACCACCTGCAGCCAGAGGGTATCGGTATCCAGGTCGACGCCATTGGCATCGTCCGAGACGCCGCGCGTGACCACGCTGACGGCTGCGTGTGTGCCAAAATCAGTGGCCTCAAAGCACAGCTTGGCCCAGGTAGTGGCATCTTTACTCACCATGATCACGCCGGCATCATAGATGCTTTTAAAGGCGTGGCGGATGTGTGCCCGAGCGGTGAAATCACCCGCCACCGGCATCCACAGGTAGGGCGCCGAATCGGCCTGAACGCGCCCGGCTGGGTCCTGAAAAAAGTCGGCCCTGGCGGGCACTCGCACACGAATACCTCCGCCAGGCAGCAGATCCCAACCAAGCGGTGGATTGGTCCAGTTGAACGAACCCAGACGGTTGGGTTTTAGGTCGGCTAACAGATTCGTCATGAGGTTCCTCCAGTTTGTTGGATCTCGACCAAGATCGAATGCGTGCGGGAGGCATGGCCAGGGCGAGTGCCGATGGTTGATATCCGCATATTGGCAGAGCCGGCTAGTTCGCCCTCCGCCAGGCGGTCGGGGGCATCCAGCAGCCGGTGCGCCATATAAACACGCTGGCAGCCGCGCATATAGGGACCGCGCAGCGGGTTATCGCGGATAGAATGCACACGCCCATTCTCGACGTGTGCCACCAGCGGGCACCCCCCGCTGCAATCCTTGGCGCATACGGCCGGAATCCCGCGTATCTCTGTCATCACCAGCTTATTACTAGGTTACCGCTGACGTCCTCGACCAGGACGTAGCTGCCGAAGCGATCCTGCGCGGTGCTAAAGGGATGCGCGTCGTGGGCTTCGTCGCCATGCCAGATGCGCTGCACCACCGGATCGGCACCAGCCGGCAGATACGCGCGCACAGTGGCATCCTGCAAGCCGCGCAGCCAGATGCGCCGGTGGATATCGACCTCTACCGAACACACTTCGGTGCACGAGATGATTCCGCTGGTTTGCTCAACAAAGACGCGGCATTCGCGCTGCCAGCCGCGCGGCATGCGATAGGTCGAAAAGCCATCCTCGATCTCGGTCTCATACCCCAGTAGGAGCGGGGCACCCTGCGGAAAGCGCATGCGCAGCTCGGCGGTCGTATCGGGCATATAGCCGCTGAAAAAGAAGGCGTTGTCGTTGCGATGCACCGCCACCAGCGCATCGCGCGTGCCGGCCTTCGGCTTGTCATAACGGAAGGACAATCCCATGGCGTCCAGGACCCAGCGCAGCCAGCGCCCGCCGAGCTGGTATTCGGCCGGGTCGTCGGATTGCAGCAGCGCGCGACCGCGCACATACTTGCTCGAGTTGGTAGCGCGTGTCCAGCCGATCTGACCGCCGTGCCAGCCCTGTGGCCGAACCAGCACCGCAACCGTGCGCTGCGCGCCGTCTTGTCCGACCGTCGCCAGGCGGGTGCGTTCGCCAGTGGTGGCGGCGCCGGAGGCATCGATTTCGGCAATCCCGCCGGCGTTGAACAGTGCGCGGTGCAAGAATGTCGCCGGCCAGCTGCCATGGCGCACTTGATCGGGGATGGTGGGCATCTGTAGAGTGAACTCTCCCTCGAGCGGTTGGGCCTGCGCCAGCCCCAGCAGATCCAGCAGGCGCTGGCTGGCGGGGTAGGTGGGCCCATACAACAGCACCGCACCGCCCGCCTCAGCAAAGGCCAGCAGGCTGGCCTCCAACGGCGATTCTGCCGCGGGCACCGGGGCGCACAGCACCGAGCCGTCGTACATCCTGGGCTTGGCGGCCAGTGAGGAAAGCAGTTTTTCGGTCGAAACCACCGTATTCAGCGGGAAGCCGGCGTTGATCGCCTCGCGCATGGTCCAGTCGCCGTAATAGACCAGCGGCAGATCGGGAGCCGCTCCAAATGTGAGGGCGTGGTATTCGTTAAAGGGATAGACCCACACCAGCGGCCCAGGCTGGTCGGGGGGTGTGAGGCGGGCTGCCAGGATGTGAGCCGTCACCTCGTTGGAACCCTGCACGGGCATCTCACCGTACGAATTGTCGATTGTTAAAAAGTCGAGGCGGTTGGCAATATCGATACTGCCGTCGGCGGTAACGCGTGCCACCGAAAGGGGCAGGAAGAGATCGTGCGGTTCGCGGCCATAGCGGTCGAACCAGGGCGAGTTGATCCACCATGGATCGTGCAAATAGAATCGAAATGGGAAACCGTGGTCGCCGGGCACCTCGGCCATATGGCTCATATAGCCGGCCATCTCCAGCCCAAAGTCGCCATCGATGGCTGCCCAGGGCGAATTGGGCGGAGGCGTCATGTTAAAACCGCCGTCATAGATGCGCTTGAGCGGCACGCCGTCGCTGGCCAGGTCGATGCCGGTGCCCAGGTTGGTGCCGCGTGTCTCGATCGGATACTCGGGGCACTCGCGCCGGAAATCCTGCCAAAACCCGACGATCTTGTCAGCCACGGTATTGGCTTTGCTGGGGTTAAAGCGCTCGCCATCAAAGAGCGCACCGGTAGAGCCCCAGGTCTCATAGCCAAAGCCAAAACCGTTCGAGAACCAGATATAGTCAAAGCCCAGGTCGCTAAGAAAATGCTGGCTCTGGCGCCCTAAAAAAGTGCCCAGCGGGGTATCCTGCGGTATGCCCTGCGGGTAGCCGGCGTAAACCTCGTTATCGGCGTTGAGGGTGGCATAGCAGCAGATAAATGTGCCGCCACCGGTCGAATCGGGGCGAAGGAGCTCTGGGTGGCGGGTGTATTTAAAGGGCGACTGGGCAAATTCTGGGCCCGGATCAAAGGTGGCGCCTACTCGCACAGGTAGGCCCGTCATCTGCGTGCCGACCTCCTTGAGGATATCCACGATCATCTTGAGCGTGCCATAGGTCATCACCGGCGGATTTTCGTGGAACTGCACTGCCGTGCCGTGCAGCGAGCTGCCGCGCGCGCCGCGCACCGCCGGTTTGTGGCGCGTCGTTCCCGCGCTGCCCAGGTAGCGCGCCCACTCGACGGTGTCGGCAAGGTCACCGCTATAGTCCAGGATCTCGGAACCATCTGCGGTCCACAACAACACCGAGACCATCTCGGCATGGCGCAGCATGGCACTCCATTGTAAAAAGACCTCGCGGCTGGTCGCGCGGATATCGGCTTCGGTTATCAGCTTGAATGGTTTGGGGCTCATCTCGAGGGTGACGTTGCGCCATACAGTGGTCATGCCGGCTGCCTCCAGGGTGATGATGTGATCTTATTGCCCGGCGCGCGCTCCGTCAAGCGCTGAGGCTGGCCAAATACCGCGCGGGCGTGTAGAATCATGCCAGCTTATCTTGCGGAGGAGCATATGAGCGGCAAAATCCCGATGCGCGTGGTGCCCGGATATTATTCGCAGACGTCTGGCATCCAGATCGGCACGCAAATGTCAGCCAACCCCACCGACGACAACTTTACCTTTGCTCGGCAGCTGGGGCTTGAATGGGCCATGATCGCCCTGGACGACCCGGCTGACCACACCCTCGAAAACTATAAAGCCGTCAGCCAGCGCTTTCGCGACCAGGGCATGCAGATCTATCGCTTGGCAGATAACCCGCGCTGCCACAACATGCCAGAGGTGACCCTCAACCTGGAAGGGCGCGACGCCAAGATCGAGCTCTACCTCAACTATATCCGCATGCTGGGCGCGGCCGGCATCCATTATTCTACCTATGCCCATATGGGCAACGGCATCTGGTCGACGGGTAACGAGCCAATCCGCGGCGGCGCCATGGCGCGGGCTTTTCGGGTCGACCAGGCAAAGGAGGGCTGGTGGCTTGGCCAGACCTTTACTGGCCCTCTGACGCATGGACGGCGATACAGCGAAGAAGAGCTGTGGGATAACTATGCCTATTTTATCCGCAAGGTGGTGCCAGTGGCTGAGGAAGCCGGCGTCTATATCGGCATCCATCCGGATGATCCCCCAGTGTATGACTTGGGGGGCGTACCGCGCTGCATATTTGGCAACTTTGAGGGCTACCGGCGCGCCATTGAAATAGCGGATAGCCCCAATGTGGGCGTCTGCCTGTGCGTAGGCTGCTGGCTCGAGGGCGGTCCGGCGATGGGCAAGTCGGTAGCGGATACGATCCGCTACTTTGGTGCTCAGAACAAGCTCTTCAAGGTGCACTTTCGCAACGTGACAGAGCCGATGCCCGAGGGCTTTGTCGAGACGTTTTTAGATGATGGCTATGGCGACATGCACGAGGTGATGCGTGCCCTGCGTGAGGTCAACTTTGATGGTGCGATCATCTCGGATCATCTGTGGCGCATGGTGGGCGGGCGCTATGCTGCCGAGGCATTGGCAGTGGGCTATATGCGCGGGCTGGTGCAGGCGGTCAACAACGAGTTCGCCGATGCCTGATGCGCGCATCTTGCGCGCGCGCTTGACATACAGATAGTGCTGTTTTATGATGACACTACTAGATACAGTCATCTGGAGGTCCTGTGAGTGACCCGTTTGATACACACGAGGACTATCTGCCGGTGCCTCCTTCGGCAGTCGATGCCGATCCGGCGCAGACGATCCGCGAGTTGATGTTCCGCGTCAGCAAGCTCGAGCAGGATCTGGCTGAGCGCGATACAGCCGCCCAGGGCGACCTTGCCGAGGTAATGGTTGATCTGGTGAGCATCTCGGACGAGCTCAACCAGATCGTACAGCGCTGGGGGATCGCCACCAACGCCCAGGAAGCGGCTATGGTGCGCGCGCTGGTCTCGCTGGGGCGCAAGATACAACAGGCCCTCGCCAAGCAAGAGGTCAAGCAGATCTCGGTGGTAGGGCAGCCCTACAACGCCCAAACCAGTGAGATAACCGGCACCGAGGTGACCACTTCGGTGATCCCGAACACGGTGCTGCGCGAGAGCGAGCCCGCCTACACCTGGAAGGGCGGTTTACTGCGCAAAGCGCAGGTGGTCGTCGCGTCGCGCTCGGAAGGCTAGCCAGCCATGGACGAACAAAAGAACACCAGCCAGTATACGCGCGTGGTGATCTGCCCTTACTGCGACGGCAGGGTCTCGGGCGAGAGCACCGTTTGCCCTGGCTGCCAGGAGGATCTGGCGGCGCTGGTGCACCTCGAGTATCTGGATGTGATCCGCTATAACCAGGCCCTCAGCCTGATCCGCGAAGGCCGCCGTGACGAGGCGATCGAGATGCTTGAGGCCTCGATCAAAGCCAACCCCGAGTTCGCGCCCGCCCATGTGCAGCTCGCCAAGCTGGCTGCGCGTGATGGCAACTGGGAGCGCGCGCGCGCATCGGTGCGCTTGGCGGTACGCAATGCTCCGGCAGATCCCGAAATCGCCGCGCTAGCGGATGCGATCATCGCAGCCGCGCCGGCGATCGAACCAACCGCGACTGCTAGCACGCCCGCGGCTATCCAGGAGCCCGAGCCCGTGACTGCATCAGAGTTTGACGCACTGCCGCCCTTTATCGCCCAGGCCATGGCGGACGAGGAAGCCGACCAAGTGGCGCAGTCGGCAGATACCGTCGAACCAATTGCAACGCTCAGCGAGCCAGTGCCCGAGCCCGCTCCGCAGGAGCCGACTCCTGAGGCACCGCCGCTGACGGTGACCTCGCGCAGTCGGCTGATCGTGGATCGGCCGCCAGAGCGCCCGCCGGTCGTGCGCGCCCCGCTGCCGTGGCTTACCCGTACCGAGCGCAAGGCCGAGGAGCAGGCAGCCGTGCCGGCCGAAGAACCCGCGCCTGACGTACCTGTACAGCCAGAGCTACCGATGCAGGAGCCGGTAACGCCCCTGTGGCAGGAACCAGCTGCTGCCGAGCCAGAGGTTCCGTTCGTGAACCCGGTGAGTGCGTCCGATCCGGCGCCTGTGCGCCGTACTGCCAGTGTGGCGGTATCGCAGCAGACCACTATCTGGCCGGCAATCCGCAAGGGCATCCTGATCACCGTAGGGCTAACGATGCTAATCCGTGCCCTCTCTGGCGACGAATAACCCAACCAAGCGGAGTGTGAAATGAAGACCTCGCGTGAAGTGGTGGATGACCTGCTGCGCAAGCGTTCTCCCGAGCGGGTCGCTCTGATGGACAGCCCTTGGGCGGATGCGATCATGGAATGGGTTCAGCAGGGCTACCCGACCAAGCTGGTGGCTAAAAAAGTCGGCGACCAATTTTGGGATCCGACGGACGGACGCTGGTATGAGGTTACCAAAGCGGGCGAATACCCGGAGCCGGTCTCGGTGTGGCAGCATTTCGGTTACGACATGGTCGGCGTCGGCGGCTGGTTCGACTGGATGCCCATACGCGGCTATAACGAGTTAGTCGAGGAAACCGACGAGTGGTCGATCCACCGCAACGGCGCCGGCGCAGCCTTAAAGTACTGGAAGCATAAATCCGGCACGCCCGAGCACATTGACTTTCTGATGACCTCGCGCGCTATCTGGGAAGAGCAATACCGCCCCAAGCTGATCGATTTTGACCCGGAGCGCGTCAGCCTGGGAGGCCAGCGCGCCGGCTTCCGCGAGACGCGTGCTGCAGGGGTGTGGAACCACTTTGGCCACATGTTTATCTGGGAGATGATGCGCCAGAGCATGGGCGATGTGACCATGTACACCAGCCTGGTGGATGACCCTGGCTGGATCCACGACTATAACCGCGTTTACACCGATATGTTCAAGCGCTACTTTACCTACCTCTTTGAGCAGATCGACATACCCGATGGCATCTGGCTGTATGAAGACCTGGGCTATAAAAACGGGTTGTTTGCATCGCCCAAGGTACTCAGTGAGGTGATTTTCCCCTATTACGCAGAGGTGAATGCCTTTTTCCATAGCTATGACCTGCCGGTAGTGCTGCATTCGTGCGGCTCGGTAGCCGAAGCCATGCCGATGATCATCGACGTTGGTTTCGATGCCATCAACCCGATGGAACGCAAGGCGCTCAACAACGATCCGTTCGAGTTTGCAGAGAAATATGGTGACAAACTCGCCTTTGTGGGCGGTCTGGATGCGCGTGTACTCGAGAGTAACGATCGCGACATCATCAAAAAAGAAGTGGCAGAATACATCGACGGCATGAAAGCGCGCGGCGGACGGCTGGTGTTTGCTACTGACCACTCGATCTCAAACAACACCAGTTACGACAGCTACCGGTATGCGCTCGATGTGTACCGCGAACATATGTGGTATTAGTAAACCAATCCAACAACAGGAGGCGTGGCATGACCAAGTTTCAACCGCAGGATTATTACATCGCCCCCGAGGGCAATGACCGCTGGACGGGCAAGCTGGCAGAGGTGGCCGCCGGCGGCAAAGATGGGCCATTCCGCACCATCGCGGGGGCACGGCGTGCATTGAGCGCCCTAAAAGCCAAGGGTAAGTTGAGTGGTGCCTGCACGGTCTGGCTGCGCGGCGGGCGCTACCCCATGACTGGCCCTGTCGAGTTCGGTCCGGAAGACTCTATGCCGGTCACCTATGCCGCCTATCCCGGCGAAACACCGATTCTGGATGGAGGCGTGCTTATCACGGGTTGGGAACCTGGCACGATCAACGGCCAAGCCGCCTGGATAGCTCCTCTTCCTCAGCGCGACGGCAGCGCCTATATCCCTAAACAGCTGTTTGTGAATGGCGAGCGCCGAAGCCGCTCAAGGCTGCCCAAGAACGACTTTTACTGGGTAAAAGAGATCGTCGACGAGGGCTGGGATAAGGGCTGGAACGGCTACCCTCCTTCGCACAGCTTTATCCTCAACGAGGGTGACTTCAAGCCCTGGGTCAACCTGCAGGATATCGACATCGTCGCCCCGCACTATTGGATTGAAGAGCGCCTGCCAGTCGAATCGTTTGACCCCGTTACCAACAAGGTGGTCAGCGCGCGCCGCAGCGCCTTTGGCTTAAAGGACGACTGGGCCGACCGCTTGGCGCGCTACTATATCGAGAACGTGCGCGAGGCAGTCCTCGAGCCCGGCGAGTGGTACGCTGATCGCTCCGATGGCAAGCTCTATTATATCCCCAAGCCCGGCGAGACGATCGATTCCGTCGAGGCTTATATCTGTCTGGCCAACCAGCTGCTGGTTTTAAAGGGCGATCCGGATACCAACCAGTTCGTCGAATACCTGCGCTTTGAGGGGCTCACCTTTGAGCACACCGAGTGGATCCAGCCCGACTATTTCGTCGAGCAGGCCGGTCTGCGACGAGCCAACCTGGCATCCGCGGCACAGGCGGCCATGATCGTGCCAGGTGTGATCGTGATGGAGGGCGCGCGCTACTGCGCCATCGAGGACTGCACCATTCAGCACATCGGCTGGTATGGCATCGAGCTGGCCGATGGCTGCCAGGGGATCCGCCTGGTGGGCAACACCATTACCGACATGGGCGGCGGCGGCATCAAGCTCAACGGTTCGGATGCCAAGGGCGCGCTGTGCCGGCGTACTGGCCACAATACCATCACCGATAACGAGATCGGCAACGGCGGCATTATCTTTCATGCTGCGGTTGGGGTGCTCTCGCGCCACAGTGCCGGCAACACGATCAGCCACAACCACATCCACGACCTGTACTATACCGGCATCTCGGTTGGATGGGTGTGGGGCTATGCTGAAAGTGTCTCGATCAACAACACCATCGAAAAGAACTATATTCACGACCTCGGCAAGCGTTTGCTGAGCGATATGGGAGGTATCTATCTGCTGGGGGTGGCGCCCGGCACGGTGCTGCGCGGCAACCTGATCCACGACATCGAAAAGTGGAACTATGGAGGGTGGGCGATTTATCCCGACGAGGGCAGTTCGCATCTACTGATCGAGAACAATATCGGCTACAATACCTCCAGCCAGCCCTTCCACCAGCACTATGGCATGCGTAACCTGGTACGCAACAACATCTGGGCCTTTGGCCGTGAAGGCCAGGTGCGCACCAGCCGTGTTGAGGGTCATCAGCAGATCATCTTTGAGCGTAATATCGTGGTGACCAACGGCCAGCCGGTGATCATTGGCGGTTATCCCGGTATCCTCGACAAAAAGGACTACTGGAGCGACCTGAACCTGTTCTGGGACGTCTCAGGTGCCGCGCCGATCACGGCTGACATCCAGACCGACGAAAAGGCGATCCCCTACAACCATACTGTCTACGATATGGACGCCTGGCACGCCATGGGTTTTGACCGCCACTCGATCATGGCAGACCCCAAGCTGGCCGATCCGGCCAACGGCGATTTCACCATTGCCGAAGATTCACCGGCGCTGGAGGTTGGCTTTGTGCCGTTTGACCTCGCTGATGTCGGACCGCGCCCGAAAGGCTCTCGCTGCTAACAGGCAAAACGCCCCGGGGCAACTCGGGGCGTTGTTTTGTGTCTTCAAGGAGTGAGTATGGAGCTGCAGCTGCACTTTGATGAGGCTGATTGGGAACGCATCGAGCGCGACTATAGCGCCTGGTGGGCGCATGAGCTGCCGCGCCCGATTGTGCAGATCGGCGGCTGGGACGGAACCCGCCTCGAAAACCCGCTGCCCAGCTTTATGAGCAATGTGCCGTTCGATGTCTCTGCCGAAGAGATCGTGGAACGCGCCGCTGAATCGTTCAGGCATCGCTATTATTACGGCGACGACTTTCCGCACTGGTGGATCAACTTTGGCCCTGGCATGGTGGCAGGCCTCTTGGGCGCGGTGGTGCACTCGGTCGAAGAGACGGTCTGGTTCGAGCCGCCCGGGGATACCAGCATCGAGGGGCTCTCGTTTGCCTACCAGCCGGATAACCCCTGGTGGCAGCGTATTCTGGCGATCACCCGCGCGGGTGCACAGGCCTTTGGTCAGATGGTGCAGGTCAGCCATACCGACCTGGGCGGCAACCTCGATATCCTGGCGTCCTTTACCACCACCCAACAGCTGCTCACGGACCTGTACGACCATCCCGAGACGGTCGAGCGTCTGGCACTTCAGATCACCGAGTTGTGGAAGCGCTACTATGACGAGCTGGATGCGATCATCTACCCAGCTTGCCGAGGGCGCGTGCCCTGGACCCCGATCTGGTCGACAGGGCGCTGCTATATGATGCAGTGCGATTTTGCCTACATGATCTCGCCCGAGATGTTTGACCGCTTTGTGATGCCCGACCTGGTCGCGCTGTGCGACCACCTCGCCGCCGGCTTTTACCACCTCGACGGCCAGGGGCAGATCCCGCACCTCGACAGTCTGCTCTCGATCGAGCGCCTGCGCGGTATCCAGTGGGTGCCGGGCGATGGCTCGCCCACCGCTGAGCATTGGCTCGACCTGTACCAGCGCATCCGCAACGGCGGCAAGCTATGCCAGTTTTTCTGCACACCCGAAGCGGCGCTGCAGATCGTCTCGGCTATCGGCGGCAAGGATATCATGTTCAGCGTCTCTGGTTCGATGGATGCGGAGCAGGCGCGCGCCTTTTTGGACGAGATGCGCCAGCGCGACGTCTGGAAATACTAGCGTCTGTAATCAAGCAGCGTCACACCGCGGTGACTGCTCTGGGCGGCCAGGCACTCAGTTCTCCAGCAGGGCTCTGAAAGAGCACCAAATCGGCATTCAGGCGCCTAAAGCCCAGTGCGCCATTTGTCTATGCCGGCCAGGTCTGCGTGGCGCCATCCACACGCAGTACTTGCCCGCTGATAAAAGCGGCTTCCTCGCCAGCTAAAAAAGCCACCGCGCGCGCAACCTCGATCGGCTGGCCGTAGCGCTCGAGGGTGCCGCCCGTCAGCACTTTGGCTTCGTCGATCACGCGGCTGTGCACAAAGCGCTGAGTGACGGTATCGCCCGGGGCGACCACATTAGCCGTCACGTTATAAGGACGCAGGTGCAGCGCCAGGCAGCGCGTATATTCGTGTACGGCAGCCTTGGCCGTTGCATAGATGGCCGATTGCGGTACACCGGCAGTGCCGGCGATGCTGCCGATGTTGATGATGCGCCCGGCGCGGCGCGTGCGCATTTCGGGGGCTACCGCCTGGGAGCATAGCATACAGGTCATCAGGTTGCGGTTGAGTACTGTCAGCATGTCATCGTAAGCGATGTCTACCGCATCGTTGATCGCCGGTTTACCGGCGTTGGGCGCACCCGTGCCCGCCGCGCCGATATCGCCGCCGGCGTTGTTGACCAGGATGTCGATTTGCCCAAAGCGCGCGCGAATGGCTTCCACACAGTGCTGCACAGTGAGGGGATCCGATAGGTCGCCCGTGACGCATAGCACCTCCGCCCCGCAATCCGCGCTGATCTGGTCGGCCACCGTCTGCAGTGAGTCGGCCTCATTAAAGGCGCGCGTTGAAGTCGGGCTGGTGCCATGGATCGCCACCTTGGCCCCGATCTCTGCCAGATAGGTGGCAATGGCACGCCCCAGCCCGCGCGATGAGCCAGTTACCCAGGCGACACGACCTTCCAACGGGCGAACTGTATTGATATGCATGATACTCCTTAGTATTACGAACTAACTAGCTGACCAGACTCATGTAAACGTTCAGCAACTGACTGCAAACACCAGCTCGACGACGATTCGTTCTCCACCTGCACCTCGGCGAGCATGTTGCGCGCGCGCGACGACGCGCACAAACGCTCCCACGACCAGGTATCCCAGCGCAACAGCCGACGCAGAGCTGCTTCTGGCTGGGCGATCACGTTGGATAGGTGCTGGGTGAGGATGCGCTCCATGGCTGCGTCGCGCGAGAGGGCGCGGGCTTGCTCGGGCACCTGCGGGTAGCGATGTAAAAAGAGGTCATAGACGTAGGCATATCCCCAGCGTCCGGTATTGGCAATCCCCGATTTTACGATCTTGAACCCCAGTTGGAGCTCTGCCACAGCACGCTCAAAACGGCGCGCGATGTCACCACTGCCAGCCAGACCGGCATAACGTCGCAGATGGGTAGTCGCCTGCGCGCCATGCTCGAGCAGGGCTTCATAGATGGCACGCGCGTCGCGCGAGAGCGTGCCAGCCGCGAATTCTTCTAGATAATCATCCAGCTGGCCATAGTTATCCGTCAGGGCATAAAAAGCTGGCAGCAGATCGAGCGAAATAATCGTCGGTTTGCCGCGCAGCTGCTTGCCGTAATAGACCTGGCGTTCGATCGGCAGGTGGTCTTTGTAATCCCAGGTGCGCGAGATCTCGGCATCGTAATGGTCGGGGATAAAGGCGCGGGGACGTCCGGCGATGGCCTCAAAGAGGGTCGGGATTTCGACGTTCTGGTCGCCAAAAACGAAACAAAAGCCCACGTCGTTGACGAAATCGAGCGCCTGGTCCAGTGTATGCACGCGCAACTCTGGCCTGCGGCGGTAACGCTGATCACGCGCGGCCACCAGCGCCGCCATTGACAGGCGGGCGACTGGCGGATGCTCAGATTGGCGGGGCGCCATGGGTGAGCTAGCTCTTTTCCACGCGCTCGCGCAGTTGGCGGATCAGTTCCGGCACCACTTCATAGACATCGCCGATCAGCGCCAGGTCGGCAAAACGCATGATGGGGGCTTCCGGGTCGTTGTTGATCGCCACGATCACCTTTGAGGTGCTCATGCCGGCGCGGTGTTGGATCGCTCCCGAAATTCCGCAGGCGATGTACAGCTCGGGCTTGACGGTGCGACCGGTCTGGCCCACCTGGTGGCTGTAGCTGATCCAGCCCTCATCGACAGCAGCGCGCGAGGCGCCTACCGAGCCGCCCAGCAAACTGGCGAGCTCTTCCAGCATGGCAAAGCCTTTGGCATCTCCCAGTCCGCGTCCGCCCGAGACAATCACGTCGGCTTCGCTCAGGCGCGCATCGGCACTCTGCGGGATAAATTCGAGCAGCCGGCTGGTGGCGGTCTGCAGCGCCAGGCGCACCTGCACTTCGATGACGCTGCCCGTGCGCGCCGGGTCGGCTTTGGCCGCCTCAAAGACGCGGTGGCGCACGGTAGCCATCTGCGGTCGGTGGTTGGGCGTCAGGATGGTGGCGATGATGTTGCCGCCAAATGCCGGGCGGATCTGGCGCAAGGCGCGTGTCTCCGGGTCGATCTCCAACCCGGTACAGTCGGCCGTCAGGCCAGTATGCAACCTGGTCGCCAGAGCGCCGGCCAGGTCACGCCCGCGCGAGCTGGCGCCCAGCAGCATAATCTCGGGCTTGTGGGTTCTCAACAGCTTGTGCAACACCTGGGTATATGGCTCGGTTCGGTAGGTCGCCAGCTCGGGGTTCTGCGCCAGATAGACGATGTCGGCACCCTGAGCGATGGCCTGTTGCGCCAGATGCGCGACATTATCACCGAGGACACAGGCCGAAAGCGGCACCCCGAGTATGTCCGCCAGGGCGCGTCCTTTGCCCAGCATCTCCCACGAGATGCTGGCAGCCTGGTCTTCAAACTGCTCGACCCAGGTCCATACCCCCTGATAGCTGGCCAGGTCAACCCCGGCCGGCGCACGCTCGGGCAGGCTGAGGGCATCTACCGGGCAAACCGGCAGGCAGGCACCGCAGGCGGTGCAAGCCTCGTTGACCACGGCGATATCGTCTTCGATGAGCAGCGCGCCGAGTGGGCAGACTGCGACGCAGTTTCCACAGCCGATGCATGCTTCGCGGTCGATCTGTAAGAGTGCCATTTGCTATCCTCCTCAGATGAGCCGTTCTGCAGCAAGGGCTGCGATCAGGTTGGCGCACTGTTCTGCAACGTCGTTGCCCGGCATAACCCGTAGCGCCACCTGGCGTTCGGGCGGCGGGTCGATCGTCACGACCCGTGTCGGAGAGCCATCCAGCCCAAACAACGCCGGGTCGTGCCCGGGGAGCTGGTCGGGGCCCCAAATGGCTACCTCGGCGCGCTGGGCACGCCGCAGGCTGCGCGGGGTCGGGAAGCGCGGTTGGTTGATATCCTTGAGCACCGTCAGCAGTGTGGGCAGCTGCGCCTCGACCACCTCGACACCCTCCTCGAGCAGGCGCTCGACGCGGATGCTGCCGGCGGCGGTATCCAGCGCGCTGATGCGGCTGACATAGGTGAGCTGCACGATGCCGAGATGTGCGGCGATGCCCGGGCCTACCTGGCCGGTGTCGCCATCGATCGCCTGGCGCCCACAGATTACCAGGTCGTAAGGGGCCAGTTGTTGGATGGCCAGTGCCAGGGTATAGGCAGTTGCCCAGGTATCAGAGCCGGCAAAGGCACGCGATGAGAGCAGCACGGCTGCGTCGCAGCCGATCGCCAGCGCCTCGCGCAGCTCTTTTTCGGCCGCCTGTGGTCCCATGCTCAACACTGTCACGCTGCCGCCGTGGATCTCGCGCAGGCGGATGGCCTCCTCGATGGCGTACAGGTCGAACGGGTTGATCTGTGAGCCGACCTGGTCGCGCCGCAGAGTGTTATCTTCGGGGTTGACCTCGACGACGGTGGTATCTGGCACGGATTTGATGCAAACAATGATGTGCACGTGCTGCCTCCCGTTCTGCAAGCTCGCCCAGTATAGCGCATCGGCACTGGCCGGGCAAGCCCTTGCCTTGATTCGGCGCTTGCTAAGAGCTAAAATGAGGGTATCAGTGATTAAGGAGCCAACTATGCTGGAGGGAATCCATTGGCTGGGTCACGCGAGCTTTCGCCTCAACTTGAGCGGAGTGGTTGTCTATGTCGATCCGTGGAGGCTGCATTCCAGTAAAATCAAGGCCGATGTGGTACTCATCACCCACGACCATCACGACCATCTTTCGATGACCGACTTGAAAAAGATCAGCACCCCCGAGACGGTCATTGTCTATGCTGCCAGGGAGGAGAAACAGTTACCGGGCAGCAAGGCTATCCGGGTCACACCCGGTGAGAAGCTGACCATCGGCGAGATCGAGGTTGAGACTGTGCCAGCTTATAACATCGGCAAAGCCTTCCACCCGCGCGAAGCCGGCTATGTCGGCTATATCGTGCGCCACAATGGCCGCAGCATCTACCATGCCGGCGATACCGACAAGATCCCCGAGATGGCCGACCTGGGCTGTGATGTTGCACTCCTGCCGATCGGCGGCAAATACACCATGGACGTGCCCGAGGCGATCGCAGCGGTCGCGCTGATCAAGCCGGGTGTGGCGGTGCCGATGCATTATGGCCAGGTGACACCCTCGGATCGCGACGAGGTGCGCTTTGCCCAGGGCTTGCCGGCTGGCCGAAAGGCCGAGGTGCTGAGCGTCGAGTAGCGCTCAGATAAAGCGGTGCACTTCAAAGCGCTTGAGCTGGTAGCGCTCACTGGGCCGGATGCCGGCCTTTTGCAGGGCGATCTGCACCTGATACTGGGGCGTGTCAACGCCCTCCAGGTCGGGCAAGAGCAGCCCACGGCGGTTGCCAAACGAGACGATCACGCCATAGCGCTTTGGGTCGAGCTGATCGAGCGACTCGATTGGTTCGGCAGCCCCCAGCAGGTCGACCGAGATCTCCAGACTATCGAGTTCATCCGCCCGCAGGGGTGCAAAGCGCGGGTCGTGCACTGCCGCGCTGATCGCGTTGCGGATGATCTCTTGGGCGGCGTTGGGGCGCGTCGGCTCGATGGTGCCGATGCAGCCGCGCAGCTGCCCACCGCGGTGCAGCGAGACAAACGCACCGGCGCGCTCGCGCATTTCGGGCGTTAACTCGGCGGGCTCCGCCAGCACCTCATGCTCGCGGATATAGCGCTCAATCGTGCGGCGCGCCAGCTGCACCAGGGCGTGTTCAGCCATTTTGCCCTCCTTTAAGCAGATTGTGCAGCCGCCCAGGGTGGTTGGTGATAATGCCATCAACGCCCAGCGAGACCATCTTCTGCAGGTCTTCCGGCGTGTTTACCGTCCACACGTTCACCAGAAAGCCCGCTTCATGCGCCCAGGCCAGGTATTCCCCATTCACCATGGTCCATTCTGGATGCAGAGCGCGCAGCTTTAGGCGCTTGAGCAGACTGGCCAGCTCATCGCGTTTGGGTAGGTTGAGGGAATACAGGAGCGCGCAGGCGATCTCTGGGTTGGCGCGCTGCATGCGCTGTAACGAGAGTGGATTGAACGACGAGATGATGGTTTGCTCAATCAGGCCGCGCTCTGCCAGCTGCTGGGCGATCTCGTCTTCGATGCCGTCGCCGCGCACACTGCGCGACTTGATCTCGATATTGAGCTTGAGCCCGCCGGCTGCCAGGTCAAGCAGGTCGCTCAGGAGAGGCAACGGCTCGCCGGCATACGGTGCACCGAACCAGCTGCCCGCATCCAGTTGACGCAGCGCTTCCCAGGGGTGTTCGTGCATCAAGCCCTTGCCGTTGGTGGTGCGGTTGAGAGAGTCGTCGTGCAGGATCACGATCTCGCCAGTTTTACAGCGCGAGACGTCGCACTCGACGCCGTCGGCGCCATCGTCAAGTGCCCGGCGGAAGGCCGCTATGGTGTTCTCGGGCGCGTCGGCGCTGGCCCCGCGGTGAGCATAGATCAACGGACGATGTGGATTCGTCATGTCACTCCTCTTTGAGCATGTTACGTTCGGCCCATTCATATGGGTCAACCTGGACGCTATTCACGCGGATCTCCCAGTGCAGGTGCGGGCCAGTCGAGAGGCCGGTCGTGCCGAGGTGGCCGATCAGCTGCCCGGCGCTGACCAGGTCACCCTGCGCCACCGAGATATCCACGAGGTGATTAAAGGCGCTGAACACACCGGCGCCGTGGTCGATGATCACCGTATTACCGTGCAGCTGCAAAGCCTCGGCCAGCACCACCAAGCCGGTGGCATCGGCGAGGATCTCGTCACCCTCGTTGCCGGCGATATCCAGCCCGCCATGGAAGCTATTCAGCACGCCGTCGTACAGCCGGCGGATACCAAAGCTCGATGATATGATCCCTTCATAGGGTATCTGAAACTGGCCGTCCCAAAGGGCTATGCTGCTGCTCTGACTAAAGATAGCCTTGAGCCGTTCGGCTTCGGGCACTGTGATTTCCGGGTCAAGCAGGGCGCCGACTTCGGGGGTAAACTCGATCTTCTCATAGTCAAAGGGGAACTCAACCACGGTAGCCTGGGCGCTGGCCTCGGCGCTGCCGCCCTCGGCATCCTCTGCGGAGACGAAAACATCCAGCGGCGCCAACTCGGCGATGGCCGAGACGCCGGCAAAGGCGCGATGGGTGAGCTGGTCGTCGCTGACAAAGCGCAGCGCCTGCCCGGCAAAGGTACCGCTGAGCTCAGCGGTACGGTTGGTGCGCGCGATCACTAGTACCGTGCGTCCCTGATAGACCTCGGCCGGCAACAGCGTCAGGCTAACCTCGATGGGTGCCAGAGTTGGGGTGGGCGTGACCGTTGGGGTAGGTATGGCGGTTGGGGTGGGTGTAGAGGTCGATGTGGCGGTAGGCGTAGAGGTGGGGGGGCTGGTGGGCGTGGCGGTCGGCGGAAAAAACAGCTCCGCTAACGAGCGCGCCTGCGCACAACCGGCCAAGCCCAACGACACGGCCAGGAGCAGAACCGCGGCCGCCAGCCAGGTCCAGCGTCTAGTCCTCACCAGAAGCTTCCTTACGCGCCCAGTATTCCTCAGCCAATACCGACATAACGATCTCGTCGCGGAATTTGCCCTTGATGAATCTGGTTTGGCGCAGGCGTCCTTCTTCGACAAAGCCTGCCGCGAGGTAACAACAAAGCCCGCGCGGGTTGATGTCATAAACACGCAATCCGATGCGGTTGAGGCCGAGGCCCTCAAAGCCGATCTCGAGCAGCATCCCCAGCGCCTCGCGCCCATAGCCCTGGTTCCAATAGGCCTTTTCACCCAGTACAATGCCCACTTCGGCGCTGCGTCCGGTCGTATCGATTGCGTGCAGGTCGCAGTTGCCGATCAGCAGGCCGTCTTCGTTGAGCACGATGGAATAGCGGTTTGGGCGGTTCATCTCGTCGTTCATGTAGCGCGCTTCCTGCTCGCGCGAGAGCGCCGGGTAAGCTTGCCCCAGGTAGATGGTCACCTCCGGGTCATTGAACCATCGCGTGAATGGCTCGAGGTCTTTCGCTTCCCAGGCGCGCAGCGTGATGCGTTTGCCGATGATCATCACGATACCTCCATTTGACCCTATTATACCCATTTTTGCCGGCTTTGCTTGATTGACCTTCGGCCCGTTTGGGTTACACTTTCAGTAGTAAACATCAGGAGGCCGGCATGAAAATCGTGGTGGGGCCGAATGCGATTGGGTTGGAACGTGTCGTTGGGCAGCTGCAGCGCGAATTTCCGCAGCACGAGGTGATCCTTGCCCAGCAGCCCGAGCTCTTCCGCCAGGAACTGGCCGATGCCGACATCCTGTGGGGCTCGTGTAACCGCGCCGAATTCCTGGCAGCCCCTAAACTGCGCTGGGTTCAGGCGCCCAGCACCGGCGTGAATGGCTTTATGGCGATCCCCGAATTCGTGGCGGGCGATGTGCTGCTTTCCAACGCCAGCGGTACCCATGGCAACAGCCTGGCCGACCACACCATGGCGCTCATCCTGGCTCATACGCGCGGGCTGACGACCAGCTTCCGCCGTCAGCAGGAGCACGCCTGGGCATCCAGGGAGCTGCGCAACTACCTGCTGGAGCTCACCGACGCCACGTTGGGCATTGTCGGTTTTGGCGTGATCGGCCGCACCATCGCCAAGCGCGCTGCCGCCTTTGACATGCGCATCCTTGCGGTGGACATTATCCGCGGGCAGGTGCCTGCCTATGTCAAGCGCCTCGACAGCCTGGAGGAGCTGCCGGCGATGCTTGCCGAATCAGATTACGTGGCCGTGACGGTGCCTTATACGCCGGATACGCTTGGATTGATCGGCGAACGCGAACTGGCGCAGATCAAGCCGGGCGCGTTTTTGGTGGGCGTTTCACGCGGCGGGGTGATCGATGAAGACGCGCTGGTGGCGGCACTGCGCAGCGGACACCTGGTCGGTGCGGCCCTGGACGTCTGCGCTGTCGAGCCGCTGCCCGCCGAGAGTGAACTGTGGGATGCCCCCAACCTGATCATTACCCCGCACACCGCCGGCGGCAGCCAGTTCGAGCTTGAGCGCCTCTATGCCACATTTACCGCCAACATCAGGCGCTTTGAACGCGGTGAGTTGCCGCTTATCAACCAGATCGACAAAGTGCGCGGGTTTTAGAAAGGACGCCATGCAAGTTAACGGGATCCCCTATCGCACAGTATGGATGGCGGGCAGCGCGGTGCGCATGATCAATCAGCTGCTCCTGCCGCATCGTTTTGAATTGATCGACCTGCCCAATTATCACGCAACCGCCGATGCCATTAAGACCATGGTGGTGCGCGGTGCCGGCGCGATCGGCGCGGCAGCCGGTTACGGCATGGCCCAGGTGGTGATGCAGGCGCCCGATTCGTCGGCTTTTTGCGATGAGCTGGCCGCCGGGCGCGCCCTGCTGCGCGCTACGCGCCCCACCGCGCAGGACCTTTTTTACGCCATCGAGCGCGTCTATCAGGCAGCCCTCAATGCCGACACTGTAGCGCAGGCGCGCGAGGCAGCTTTGGCAGAGGCTGAGCGCCTGGCCGACGAGAACGCCGCGGCGGGCGAGGCGATCGGCCGGCATGGCGCAGAGTTGATCCGCGACGGCGCGAGGGTGCTGACACATTGCAACGCCGGCTGGCTGGCTTTTGTCGATTGGGGCAGCGCGCTGGCGCCGATCTATATGGCGGCTCGTCAGGGCAAGCGCGTCTCGGTGTGGGTGGATGAAACGCGTCCGCGTGGGCAGGGCGCCTCGCTGACGGCCTGGGAGCTGCAAGGCGAGGGCATCCGCCACACGCTGATCGCCGATAACGCCGCCGGGTTATTGATGCGCCGCGGCGAGGTCGATTTGGTGATTGTCGGCGCCGATCGCATTGCGCTCAACGGCGATACGGCTAACAAGATCGGCACCTACGAAAAGGCCCTTTGTGCTGCTGCCAACCACGTGTCCTTTTATGTGGCGGCGCCCACCAGCACGATCGACCCGGATTGCACCACCGGTGATGATATCCCGATCGAGGAGCGCAGCCAGGATGAGGTGCTCTACGTCACGGGCATGGATGACCAGGGCAAACTCACGCGGGTGCGCATCTCGCACCCTGAAGCGATTGCGCGAAACCCGGCTTTTGACGTGACCCCGACCCAGCTGATAATGGGCATTATCACTCAGCACGGTATCCACAAACCTACCGAGCTGCCCGTAGCGCGCTGTTAAAACAGGTCGGCTGGGCTGATTTCAGCCAGGCGCGGATGGCGTTGGTCGCGCTCGGATAGGAGCGGATTCGCCACCGGCCAGGGGATGCCGATCTGCGGGTCATCCCACGCCAGGCCGCGTTCGGCGGGAGGGTCGTAAAAACTCGATACCTTGTAGAGGAATTCGGCGACTGGGCTGGTGGCACAAAAGCCGTGCGCGAACCCGGCCGGGATATAGAGCATGCGCTTGTTTTCGGCGGACAAGGTCACGGCAAACCAGCGGCCATAAGTCGGCTGGTCGCGGCGCAGGTCGACCACCACATCATAGATCTCGCCTACCACCACACGCACCAGCTTGACCTGTCCAGGGGCGAGCTGATAGTGCATCCCGCGCAGGGTGCCCTGATGCGAACAGGAGTGGTTGTCCTGCACAAAAACCGTGCTAATGCCCAGGTGCTCGAGATCGCGCTGGTTGTAGCTTTCATAGAAATAGCCGCGCGCGTCCGGGAACAGGCGCGGTTCCAGGATACACAAGCCCTCAAAACCAGTTTCAGTGCGTTCGACCATGAACTACCTCAATTTCGACGAACAGGATATAATAGCCGGCATGATCCAGTTCCACCGGTATCGCCATACTGTAACAACCGCAGGCTACGCGTTATGACGACCCTTTCGCTGCGAGAGGGCGTCGGACGCGTCTGGCTGGCCCTCTCCAATGCCCTAAAGCTACGCCCCCAAAACCAGGAAGAGCGCAACATGCAGCTCCTGTACTTTAACACGACCATGGTGGGAGTGGCAAGCGGTGGCATTGTGGCCTTTTTACCGGTCTTTCTGGCGCGGTTGGGGGCGTCACCAACGCTGATCAGCTGGCTGACCTCTGGGCCTTCGCTGGCGGCTGTCTTGTTCCTGTTACCGGGCGCACTGGTCGCCGAGCGCAGCAGCGACCTTGTCAAGGTGCGCATCAAATGGGTGACAGTGGTGCTGATGGCATACCTCGCCTGTGCCATTGCACCTTTTTTCGTGGCGGTTGAACAGCTGCCATACGTGCTGGTGGGGATTTGGGTAGCCAAAGTACTGGCGGAGGCGGTAGCGATCCCTGCTTGGACGGCAGTGATGTCAATGGCCGTCTCGGCGCAGAACCGCGCCAGGGTTAACGGCACCCGTTGGGCGCTCATGTCGCTCGCGATGGCGCTATCCTCTGCCTTTTTTGGTTGGATGCTCGACCACGTCAGTTTTCCGATCAACTATCAGCTGGTGTTCTTTATCTCGTTCATCTTTGGCCTGATCGACCCGCTCTTTTTCCGGCGCATCGTGGTAGACTCTACACCTGTAGTAAGGTCACCCTCTAGCCTGCCGCTGCGTGAGCGGGTGGCAAACTATATAAAGCCGGTGATGACTCACAAACCCTTTATGGTCTATCAGGCGGTAACATTCCTGTATCGCATCGCGCTTTACCTGCCGATTCCGCTCTATACTTTGCTGTGGGTCAACGAGCTCGAGGCAGCCGACACCCTCATCGGCCTGCGCGGTACGCTCGGATCGCTGGCACTGGTAGTGGGGTACCTCTTCTGGGGACGCGTGGCCAACCGCTTTGGGCATCGCCGCATGCTCTACATCTGCGCTGCCGGCTTGGGGGTTTATGTGATGCTTTCTTCGCTGATACCCTCCGCCTGGTGGATCCTGCCGCTCGCTGTGTTGTGGGGTGCCACCATCGCAGGGGTGGATGTCGCCCTCTTTGATATCATGCTGGGCACCCTTTCGGCCGAACGTCAGGCGCTCTTTGGGGCCTTTTGGAGCATGGAAGCCAACTTTTGCATGTTCCTGGGTCCGCTGATCGGCGCGGCGCTGATGAGCATCTGGGGGGTGCGCACCACCATGCTGGTGGGTGGCATCGCACAAATCGTGACGACCGCGTTTTTCCTTTGGCTGCCGCGAGACTAACAGGAGCTGGATATGCCGCTTTACGAATACTATTGCCCCAAATGCAAGCTGCGCTTTGAACGCTTGTTAAAAGTCAGTGCGGCTGATGAGATCTGTGTGCCCTGCCCAGAGTGTGAAACACCAGCCGAGCGCGCGATCTCTCGGTTTGCCATGCGCGGCGAAGAGGGATCGTTCGGCGATGACGACGACGATGGCGGTTCCGAAGCGCCGGCTCCCAACTATACCCCGAAATCCGATATCGAAAAGTGGCGTAAAGCAGCCAAGCACGGCTGGTAACTAGAGCCCCGCCCACAGGCTGTTTTGCAGCGCCAGGATGGTGCGTATTGCCTCGACCAGACGCGCATAGTAGGCCGCCGTATCGTGCCCCAGACCCAGGCGGCGCGCCAGATAGGCAAACTCGTCGGTGTGCACTTCTGGTACCGTCAGATCAAAGGTGTTGCCGCGCACCATGCGTAGGGCGTCCACCGTGCGCCGCAGGAGCATGTAGGCATCCACCAGTGCGTTGTGTTGTGCCGTCTGTATCAACCCGGCGCTCAAGAGCGCGTCGATCGCCTCGAATGTGTTGGTCCGGCGCAGCTCCGGGCGGCTCGCGCCGTATGCCAGCTGCAGGATCTGTACCAGATATTCGGCATCTACCGTGCCCCCCGGGCTGAACTTAATATTGATAGTACCGCCCTGCACCAGGTTGCGCACCTGCCGTTCGCGCATAGCGCGCACAGCGGGCAGATCCACCGCGCCGGATTGGTAGAGGTATTCATCACGCAGCGCGGTCAGCGTGCTGCATAGAGCCTCATCGCCGGCCAGCGGGCGCAGCTTGATCAGCGCCTGACGCTCGTAGGGCCAGGCCGGGCCGGTCGGGGCATAATAGGTGCGGAACGATTCGAGCGAGACCGCCAGGCTGCCGGCACTGCCGTAGGGACGCAACTGCAGGTCGATGGTAAAGATGCCCGCTTGACGGCTGCGTATCACATTGAGTAATTCGGTTACTACCTGCTGGTAAAAGACCCCCGCCAAAGCGTCGCTCGCTTCGTAGACAAAGATCAGCTCGATATCCGAGGCGTAACCCATCTCGCGCCCGCCGCACTTGCCCAGCGCGCTCAGGCACCAGCGCGAGGGTTGCGGCGCATCGCCCAGCTGGGCTGCAACGCGGGCAATCGCCAGCTCGATCGCCTCCACCAGCACCACATCGGCCAGGTCGGTCAGCTCGAGTGCAAAATGGGTAAACTCGGGCACCAGCTCGTGAATGTGGCGCAGGTCGATGCGAAAAATCTCGCGGTCCTTGAAGCGGTTGAGCGCATCGATGCGCGCGGCATCGTCCTGGGCTTGACCGAGCTCGGAGCGCAATTCGCTGCGCAACGCCTCGCGGTTCTTGACCAGGCGCAGCTCGTTGATATCGCTGACCAACGGAAAGAGGCTGTCGTATTGCAGCCGCAAAAAGTCATCCCATAAAAAATCGCTTACCCCCAGCAGCCTGGCGACGCGCGCCAGTACCTCGGGGCGCTCGAGTGAGGCCAGCTCGTGCATCCAATTTTCGCGCCGCATTAACTCGCCCAGCAGCTCGCGAAAGTGCAGCAGGGCAGATTCCGGGTTGGGCGAGTGCGGTAAAAGATGGGTAAAGTGCTTGACAAGGATAACCGCGGTGGTCAGCTCGTGCTGGCGGTTTTCAGCGGTGACCTTGGCGCCATCACGATCGGTGAGCCAAAAGATGTCGTGCGCACGCCGTCCGGTGGTATCCACCGTTACCATCGAGATCTGAAAGTCCATCAGCGCCAGCGCGTTGGTGACTTCGTAGAGAAAACCGAGTGTATCGGCAGCCTCGATGTGCAGCATGGTATAGCGTGCCGAGGTCTTGTTATCGACCTTTGTTTCGATCGGCTGCAGATGCGGTACGGTGCCGCTGGTGGGCGGGATTGTCACGGCAATGCGCTTGGCCAGCTCGGTGTGCACCGCCAGCGAGCGCCCAGCCTGCAGCTCGGCGATGAAATACTCCAAGTCGTCGTGGTAGTGTTGCCAGGTGTTTTCACTGCGCGCTAGTAGCGTGTCGGTGAGGGTCAGCACATCCACGATCTTGCGCGTCGAGTCCTCCGATGTGTGCTGCTCATCCTCGGCCAGCGGTTCGTAAGTAAAGATGTTGCCATCTTCAATGTTGAACTCGTAGGCGCGGATCAGCCCGCAGATCACCGGGAGTTCGCCAGGGAAATCATAGCCTACCACGGTCAGCGAGATTTGACCGCTGGGCAGCGTAACGGCTTCGATCTCGACCAGGTTATCCGGCCGCAGCCGGCCGATCAGCTCAGCATGGTGCTGGATCTCGGCATCGGTGAATGTTTCGCGATAAGAGGGGCTCAGACGCTCGAGATGCCGCACCACCTGGGGCGCCAGGCCTTCGGCGTCTGCGCTGGAGGGAGACGACTTGTCATAAAACTGTTCATCAAACACCTGACGGATGGCGTTCGCGTGCTGTTGATAATGCGCCAGCAGCACGCTGCCGGCGGTATCCCCGCTAAAGCCCAAGCGCCGCGCCAGCTGGTCGAGCTCGCCGGCTGACTGAGGTACCGAATGCAGCTGGTGATAATCCATGAGCTGCAGGTAGTGTTCGAGGGGGCGTAAAAAGGTATAACCCTGCGAGAGGATGCGATAGTCGTGCTCGCTCAGGATAGTGTGTTCATGCAGCTGTCGCAACGCGGAGAGCGTGTTGCGTTCGAGCAGCATGGGGAGCTTGTCGCAATGGCGCAGCTGCAGATACTGGGCCACAAACTCAATGTCGCGGATCGACCCGACCCCCAGTTTGACCTCACCCCACAGTTTGCCACGCTCTGCCAGGTCGGCCTCTATGCGTTCCTTCATCTCGCGCACAGTATCGCGGATGCCCATCGCATCGCAGGCCGCCATCAGGGGGCGCACGTCCGCCAGAAAGCGCTCGCCCAAGGCCAGGTCGCCGGCGATAGGGCGCGCCTTCAGCAGGGCCTGCAGCTCCCACAACCTGGCTGAGCGTGCCAGGTACCGCAGGTATCCGGCGCGGGTGGGCAGGAGCGGACCGGATTTGCCCCACGGGCGCAGGCGCATATCCACGCGGTACATAAAGCCCTCGGGGGTGACAGCCGACAGCATCGCGATGGTGCCCTCGACGCTTCGAAGCAGCGTCTGGCTGTGGCGTTCGGCCAGGAACACCAGGTCGATATCTGAGCTATAGTTGAGCTCCTGTCCGCCCAGCTTGCCCATGCCGAGAGCGGTCAGGCCGTCTGGATATGGCTCTGGACCTTGCCTACAAACCTGCAGGCAAGCCTGCACCAGGCTTTCAGCCAGGTTGGATAGCTGCCGCACGACGGTATCCAGGTCTGTCAGTCCAGCCAGATCGCCCACGCCAATGCGCAGCATCTCCCAGCCCTGCCAGGCGCACATCGCAGTGGTGAGTGCGCTGCGCTCGGGATACTGGGCGATCAGGCTATCCAGTTCAGCACGATAATCCGCCAGTGACCGTGTATGCCTGAGGGCGGTATTGTTCTCGAGTTGCGGCCAGCGTTCGGGGTGGCGCAGGAGCACCTGCGAGAGGTGCTGGCTGCCGGCAAACAGGCTCATTAATACCCGCAGGATGCGCGAGTTGGCAGTGGCTGAGTGCCAAAAACGCGCCGGGTCGCTCAGGCGGTCGGTAAAAGTCGCCAGGTTAAGCAGGGCGCGCTCTGGATGAGCGGTCTGGCCCAGTAGTCCCGTGAGCTTCTCATCCCACCCTGCGCGCTGCAGGTCGTCGGGCAAGCCGGCCAGGACGTGCTGCAGCGTGCTGGCTAGGCGCGGATCGAGCCAGACAGGTGCAGGCATGCGTCCTCCCGGGCACTTAGATGTCGTAATAGAGCATAAACTCGTAGGGATGCGGACGCAAGCTGATCGGCACCGCCTCTGTTTCACGTTTGTAGCTGATCCAGGTGCTGATCAGATCCTCGGTAAAGACGTCGCCCTTTAACAGAAAGTCGTGGTCGGCTTCGAGTGCATCAAGCACCGCCATCAACGATCCAGGCACTTGCGGGATATCCCTGAGCTCTTCGTGCGGCAGGCCATAGAGGTCCTTGTCCATCGGCTCACCCGGGTCGATGCGGTTCTGGATACCATCCAACCCCGCCATCAGCATGGCAGAGAACGCCAGGTAGGGGTTGCAGGATGGGTCGGGCGGGCGGAACTCGACGCGCTTGCCGGCTGGGCTCGTTGAATAAATCGGGATGCGGCAGGCAGCCGAACGGTTGCGTTGCGAATAAGCCAAAATCACAGGCGCCTCAAAACCGGGCACTAGGCGCCGATAGGAGTTGGTGGTTGGGCTGGTAAAAGCCAGCAACGCCGGGCTGTGCTTTAACAGACCCCCAATATACCAACGCGCCACGTCCGAAAGCTGGGCATAGCCGGCTTCATCGTAAAAGAGGTTCTCGCCGCCCTTCCATAGGCTCTGGTGCACGTGCATACCTGAGCCGTTATCGCCAAAGAGCGGTTTGGGCATAAAGGTAGCCGTCAGGTTGTTCTGACGCGCCACCGACTTGATGATGTACTTGAACTTCATCACGCTATCGGCGCACCCGAGCAGCTGTTCATAGCGCTGCACAATCTCAGATTGCCCGGCGGTGGCCGTTTCATGATGGTGCAGTTCGATCTCGAGTCCTGCGGACATCAGCGCCAGCACCATTTTGCTGCGGATATCCATCAGCGAGTCGGTAGGCGGCACTGGCGAGTATCCGCGTTTGGGCGGTATCTGCCCGCCAAAGTGAGAGCTCTCTTCCTTGGCCGAATTCCACCATCCCTCGGGGCTGTCGATGCGGTGGTAAGCCAGGTTGGCGTCATAGCCGTAGCGCACATCCGAAAAGATAAAGAACTCAGCCTCAGGCCCGATATTGGCGACATCCGCAATGCCGGTCTGGCGCAGATAGGCCTCGGCCTTGCGCGCCACATAACGCGGATCGCGCCCGTAGGGCATCAGCGTAATCGGATCATAGACGTCGCAGATCACGTCGAGAGTCGGCACCTCAAGGATTGGGTCTATAAAGGCAGTGCTGACATCCAGCTTCAGCAGCATGTCAGATTCGTGGATCTCTTTAAAACCACGGATGGAGGAGCCGTCAAAACCCAGCCCGTTTTCGATGACATCCTGGCCCAGGCGCTCAACCGGAATAGTGAGGTGCTGCCAAACGCCCGGCAAGTCGCAAAAGCGCAGATCGACCATACGGACTGACTTGGCCAACGACATCAGATGATCTATGGCATTAGACATGCGATACCTCCTGATTAAGCCGAGACACGCTCCTGCATGTGTTCCTGCAGGCTCTTGACGCTGACTTTTCCGCGGCGCAGGCATTCGATCGCCTGGATGGCCGCCTGTGCGCCGGAAAGGGTCGTCAGCACCGGCACGCCATGGCTGATGGCTGCCTGACGCAGCAGGTGCTCGTCGCCAAAGGCACGGCTGCCCAGTGGGGTGTTGATCACCAGGTTGATCTCACCGTTAATGATCAGGTCAACGCCGTTGGGGCGACCTTCGCTGACTTTGAGTATCCTGTCAACCTGTAATCCCTGGTCGCGCAGAAACTGGGCGGTGCCGCGCGTAGCCAACAGGCGGAACCCAAGATCGGTCATCTTTTGGGCCAGCGGTGTCAGGTTGTGCTTGTCGCGATCGTTGACCGAGAGAAAGACGGTGCCCTCGCACGGCAGCGAGTTGCCGGCCGCCATCTGCGCCTTGGCATAGGCCATACCGAACTCGTCATCCATGCCCATCACTTCGCCGGTTGAACGCATCTCCGGCAGTAGAATGGCGGCCTCGCCAGGGAACTTGACAAAGGGCAGCACTACTTCCTTGACAAAGTGTCCGCGCAACAGCGGTTCGTCGGGCACGTCCAGCTCGGCCAGGCTGCGGCCAGCCAGGACCTCGCAGGCGACCCGCACCCAGGTGATGCCGGTGGCCTTGCTCACATAAGGCACGGTGCGCGAAGCACGCGGGTTGGCTTCGATCACATACACCACACCGTCTTTCATAGCGTACTGGATGTTCAGGCAGCCGCGCGCATCGAGCGCCTCTGCCAGGCGGCGGGTATAGCTCCGCAGGGTCTCAAGGCTCTCTTCGCCCACCATGACGGTAGGGATCACACAGGCGCTGTCGCCCGAATGAACGCCGGTCAGCTCGATCTGTTCCATGATAGCGGCGATGCGCACATCTTTGCCGTCGCAGACGCAATCCACGTCCATCTCAAAGGCATCTTCCAGAAAACGGTCGATCAGGATCGGCGTGTCTTCGGCCACCTGCACCGCCGAACGAATATACTGATCAAGATCCTGTGGCGTATAGACGATCGCCATGGCGCGTCCGCCCAGCACGTAGGAGGGCCGAACTATTACCGGGTATCCGATCGATTCCGCCACCTGAAAGGCCTGCTCGACCGAGCGCGCGATGCCGTGGTCGGGCATGGGCAGGCCTATGCTGGCCATCAGCGCGCCAAAACGCTCGCGGTCTTCTGCCAGGTCGATGCCCTCCGGCGAAGTGCCCAGGATCGGCACGCCGGCCTGTGCCAGCTTGTTGACCAGCTTGAGGGGTGTTTGCCCGCCAAACTGCACCACCACGCCCTCGGGGCGCTCCTGGTCGTAGACGTTGAGGATGTGCTCGAGCGTTAATGGCTCAAAGTAAAGCCGGTCGGATTCGTCATAGTCGGTCGAGACTGTTTCGGGGTTGCAGTTGACCATCATGGTCTCGTAGCCGATCGCCCGAAAGGCCTTGACGGCGTGCGTGCAGCAATAGTCGAACTCGATGCCCTGACCGATACGGTTAGGACCGCTGCCCAGCACCACAATCTTGCGGTTATCGATCGGGTCGGATTCGTTGACCGATTCATAGTTCGAGTACAGATAGGGCGTGTGGGCAGGAAACTCGGCTGCGCAGGTATCGACACGCGAATAGACCGGCGCCACCCCCAGCTCTTTGCGGTAGCTGCGCACCTGCAGCTCGTTCACGGCGGGTGCCACCAGGCGGGCGACCAGGCTATCGGTAAAGCCGGCGCGTTTGAGCGCATACATCAGCGGCTCGTTAATAGCATCCAGCGGTTTGCCGCGGATTTCGTCACGCAGTACGTGCAATGAGCCAATCTCGCGGATGAACCACGGGTCGATGCGAGAGAGTTCGTTGATCTCTTCGACGCTGAACCCCTTGTCCAGCGCTGCACTCACGTAAAAGATGCGGTCCTGCCCGGGCACTGCCAGGTGCCGGCGGATCTCCTCGAGGCTGGCTTGCGCAGCATGCGCGTCGAACACGCCATCGCGGTTATCTTCGCGCGCGGACAGCCCCTTACAGAGCGCCTCTGTAAAGGTGCGGCCGATCGCCATCACCTCACCGACGGATTTCATCTGCGTGCCGAGGGTTGCATCGGCCTGCGGGAACTTTTCCATATTCCAACGCGGGATTTTCACAACCACGTAATCCAGCGTTGGTTCAAAACATGCCGGCGTCTCGCGCGTGATATCGTTCTTGAGTTCGTGCAGGCGGTAACCCACTGCCAGCTTGGCGGCGATCTTGGCAATTGGAAAGCCGGTGGCCTTGGAGGAAAGCGCCGAGCTGCGCGAGACGCGCGGGTTCATCTCAATCACCACGCTGCGTCCATCCGCCGGATTGACGGCGAACTGCACGTTCGAACCGCCCGTCTCCACGCCGACGCGCTCCATCACGATGCGCGTCTGGTTGCGCAGCACCTGATATTCCTTGTCGGTAAGGGTCTGTATGGGCGCTACGGTGATGCTATCGCCGGTGTGCACGCCCATCGGGTCGAGGTTTTCGATGCCGCATACCACCACAAAGTTGCCATCGGCGTCGCGCATGCCCTCGATCTCAATTTCTTTCCAACCGATGACGCTCTGTTCCACTAAAACCTGGTGGGCCGGGCTCTGCTCCAGACCGGTGAGGATCATGTCGTCGTAATCGTGGCGGTTATAAGCGATGCCGCTGCCGGTACCGCCCAGGGTGAAAGACGGGCGGATGATGGCGGGCAGGCCGATCTCGGGCAGGATCTCGCGCGCTTGCGCAAGGCTGGTGATGATATGGCTGCGCGGAACGTCCAGACCGGCTTCCAGCATGGTGCGCTTGAACATCTCGCGGTCTTCGGCCAGCTCGATTGAATGTGCGCGCGCGCCGATCAACTCGACTCCGTAGCGTTCCAGCACGCCGGCGCGCTGCAGGGCAACTGCCAGGTTGAGGGCAGTCTGTCCGCCCATGGTCGAAAGCAGGGCATCCGGGCGTTCGCGCGCAATGATCGATTCGATCATCGGCACCGTCAGCGGCTCGACATAGGTAATGTCGGCCACCCCCGGGTCGGTCATGATCGAAGCCGGATTCGAGTTCACCAGTACAGTCTGGTAACCCTCTTCGCGCAGCGCCTTGCAGGCCTGCGTGCCGGAATAGTCAAACTCGCAGGCCTGGCCGATGACGATCGGTCCCGAGCCGATGATCAGGATCTTGTGCAGATCGGTGCGTTTTGGCATATTCTCAGGCCTCCGCCTGCTGGTTGGGTACCAGCGAGCTCACAAATTCAGCCAGCAGGTAGGCGCTATCGTGCGGACCGGGTGATGCCTCGGGATGATACTGCACCGAGGTGATGCGCAGCGCTTCCGACGCGCCGCTCTCGACTGTGCCGTCGTTGAGGTTGCGAGTCGTGTTCACCAGCGGGCTGCCGGCTGGGGCATCAGAGGCGACCACATAGTGGTGGTTTTGTGCGGTGATCTCGACCATGCCGCCCTCATAGCGCTGTACGGGCTGGTTATCGCCATGGTGGCCAAAGAGCAGACGTTCGGTGCTGCGTCCGCAGGCTAATGCAATCAGATGGTGCCCCAGGCAGATACCAAAGAGGGGCAGCTTGCCCAACAACGCGCGGATGCTGTTGACGGTCGGTTCCCAGGTGGTCGGGTCGCCGGGGCCGTTACTGACCAACACGCCATCCGGGGCGAGCTGCAGGATTGCCTCAGCACTGGTGTCATACGGCACAACAGTGACCCTGGCGCCGCACGAGACCAGCGCGCGCATGATGCTGTGTTTTGCGCCGCAATCGATCACCACCACGTGCGGGTTGGTGGCGCCCGGGTGCAGCGCCGGCGGCCGCCATTCGGCCACCAGGGCTTCATCCCACGCGGTTATCTGCGGGCTGCAGACTTTGGAAGCCGGACGCAGGTCGATCATCTGCGGGGCATTACGCGCCATCTCAACCAGGCGGTCAGGATCGAGGTTGGTGGTGGAGATAGCCGCACGCATGATGCCCTTGCTGCGCAGTAGCAGTGTCAGATGGCGGCAGTCGATGTTGTCGAGTGCAAGGATGTTATGGCGGCTCAGATAGTCGGGCAGGGATTCGCTGGCGCGCCAGTTGCTGGGTTGGGTGCATATCTGCCGCGCGATGACGGCGCGCACATAGGGCTGGTGAGATTCATTATCCTGCGGGTTGACCCCCGCGTTACCAATGTGCGGGTAGGTGAACACCACCATCTGGCCCCAGAAGGATGGGTCGGTGATGATCTCCTGGTAGCCCAGCATCGAGGTGACAAAGACGATCTCGCCCGTCCATTCGCCCTCGGCTGCCACCGAACGACCGATCAGGGTGGTGCCATCTTCGAGGGCGAGCAAGCCCTGACGTGCGCTCATGCCATAATCCTCCAATTACGTCTAGCGGTACGCGTGCGAGGAGGGGAGGCGCGACCCTGGGCGACCCTCTCCGGATTCTGTGCGCCGATTTGCGCGGCGGTTGCTGGCGGTGCGTAGTTCGACTCCAGATAGTACACCACACCCGCCGGCTCGCCAAATGCAGGTACTAGATTGGTTAGATACTATGGACAGGCCCAGCCATCGACAAGAGACCACAGGAATCGGTAATATAACCAGAACGTGAGAAGCTAATTGCCGAACGGCTGCAGCTATCCCGCTGGTATAACATGCTGAAAGATAAAGAAGTGGATCAAATCCGCAAGAGCGTTTATAGTATCTTGTGTGAGG
>Ga0123333_10000299_pt1 | contig 56058 bp, 46 predicted proteins | sample BioC12SIPDNA_3_FD_89957 | JGI IMG/M metagenome (GOLD analysis project Ga0123333, IMG submission 89957) | Anaerobic biogas reactor microbial communites from Washington, USA - Biogas_R2_B C12 SIP DNA | ecosystem: Engineered > Bioreactor > Anaerobic > Unclassified | place: Washington, USA...
CGGTACCGCGTCCACGCGGCCGCTCCCATGACCGTGGCGCCGTCGGCCAGCTTCGCTTCCACGACCCGGAACGTGTCCCGGAACGACTTCATTACCCGATTCCGGGCCGTCCGCGACACCTCGTCAATGAACAGTTCCGGCATCGCCTGCACAAGCCCACCCCCCAGCACGATGACGTCGGGGGCCAGCAGGTGGATCACGGTCGCCAGCGAGATACCGATGTGCTGGGCCGCCTTCCGCACGATCTTCTCCACCGTCTCGTCGCCCGCCTTGATCGCCGTGGCCAGGATCCCGCTGCGAATGTTGGCCAGATCGGTACCCGGTCGCTGCTTCTTGATCTGCGAACGGAAATCCGCTTTCGCCACTTCGGCCGAGATCGCCAGACGGCTGGCGACCGTCTCGAGGCAGCCGTGTTGGCCGCAGCCGCACAGCCCCCCCTTGGCCGTGACCTCCATGTGCCCCACCTCCATGCACGTGATGTTCTTCCCCTGAATGATCTCGCCGTTGTAGACGCAGCCGCCGCCGATGCCGGTCCCGGGAAAGATCCCGAACACGGTCCGCGCCCCTTTCGCGGCCCCAAACAGGTTCTCCGCGTACACCCCGGCGTCCACATCATTGACCAGGTGCACGTTGGTGCCGAACGCCGACTGCAGCGGACCGCGCAGGTCGACGTTCTTCCAGCCCAGATTGGACGCTTCCAGGACGATTCCCCGCTCGGGATCGACCGGCCCGGGGCACCCGACACCGATGCCGCAAAGCTCCTGAGGCCCCGCCTGGGCGTTCTCCAACGCCTGCTCGATGGTCTCCCGGATCCGGTCGACGCTGATCTTCTGGCCGTTTTCGCCCCGTGTCTTGCGACGCTTCTGTCCCAGCACCTGGAACGTGTCGTCAAACACGGTGGCCATGATCTTCGTACCGCCCAGATCGAACCCGACCCACCGCCGTGACTTGTTCTTGCCCTCTTTGTCTTTTTCGCCCATCCGTCCGTTTCCTGTCGGAGTACTGGTCGATCGAAGCGCCCCACCTGTGGTTCGCTTGTCAAGAATAGCAGACCGGAGGCGACCTGCGAATGCGCGGTGCGCGACGAGCGGGAGGGCGCGCGCGGCGGCGTCCCGGGGGGGAGGCGGCAGGACGAGTCGCGCCTGCCGCGGTGAGCGAGAAGACCGGGGGGGGATGGAGTGCGTTACGCTGACCTGCGGCAGCGCCGCGCGATGCGGGGCGCGCCGGGCGGCCAGCGGGGTGGCCGCCATCAGGTGCCGAACTCGGGCCGCCGCCGTCTCAGTTGGGCCTGCAGGCGCTGCACAATGCTGCTGTGCATCTGGCTGACGCGGCTCTCGCTCAGGTCGAGCGTGGCCCCGATCTCCTTCATGGTCAACTCTTCGTAGTAGTACAGAATGATGATCAGCCGCTCGTTGCGGTTGAGTCCCCTGGTGACCAGTCGCATCAGGTCGTTCTTCTGGATGCGGCGTGTGGGATCTTCACCCTTCTTGTCTTCCAGGATGTCGATTTCGCGGACGTCTTTGTAGCTGTCGGTCTCGTACCACTTTTTGTTCAGGCTGATCAGACTCACGGCGTTGGCATCGAGCATCATCTTTTCCAGTTCCGGGACGCTCAGATTCATATGATCGGCCAACTCCCGTTCCGTCGGCTGACGCCCCAGTTTGGCTTCCAGCGTCTTGGTGGCTTCGGCCAGCTTGCTGGCCTTGGACCGCACCAGGCGCGGGACCCAATCCATGGTGCGCAGCTCGTCGAGCATGGCACCGCGAATGCGTGGCACGCAATAGGTCTCGAACTTCACGCCGCGCGACAGATCGAACGCGTCGATGGCGTCCATCAATCCGAATACGCCGGCCGAGATCAGGTCGTCCAGTTCGACCCCTTCCGGCAAGCGGGCCCAGATGCGCTCTCCGTTGTATTTGACGAGCGGCAGGTAGCGTTCCACCAGCCGGTTGCGAAGCTCTTTCTGGCTGCGATCCGCTTTGTACCGTCGCCAGACCTCCTGGATGTCGTCCTTGCTCGCGTCCTTGCTCGCGTTCTTAGTTGCATCCGTCGCTGCATCCTTGGGTGCAATGGTCGTGGCCATGCAATCCTCCGTGATCCATAGTGCCGCCAGCGGCAGCTAAACGCGTGAGTTCCATCTCCGAGACTCGCGTGGCGCGAGTGTCCGGGGTCCGCGCGGCGGAGCGCATCATGTCACTGCGCCGGGCTGCCCCGTTGAGGCGTCGTTCGCATGTGCCGCTGAGCTGGCCGATTCGGCGGCCTGCCACTGGGCGTGAAACCTGGTTTCGGTCGCCTCGACAACAGTCCTTTCTGCAATAGAGCCGATGATGTATCCCAGAGCTGCGAAGGCGAACAGCGTCCACGAGGCGGTCAGCAGTGTCGCATCCATGTTCCCGCCCCGCAGGAGACAGCGGGCGATCACTGTGCCGAAGGCCAGCAGGCCCAAGGTTCCAGCAAACGAGCGTCCCATGTCCCGCTCCGGTCTTCCCGCAGAGTCGCGCTAAAGCATCCAGATTAACGGCCGGCGGCATACCGCCGCCTCTCTTGTATATCGGTCGACGAGGGGCATCAGGATCAATCGAAGGTCTCGTGCTGCTGTTTTTCTCCGCAGTCGATGGTGTCAGGACATTCACAGGTCTACAATCTCCGGTCGCTTTCACGCGGCCGTGCGTTTGGTATTGGTTTGCGTGGCCGCCAGTGCCGCTGCCACCGCCTCCACGCCGCGTGCGGCAGGACAGGTGGGGATACTCAGCATCAGTGGGGTCGCGAGACTGGCGGCGCGGACGACTTCCGGGTCCCGCATCACGCTTCCCAGCGCCGTGATGTGCCGCTGCAGAAACCGCCAGGCCGACTGGTCCATGCGGCGATGCACGTCCGTGGCCTGGGCCGGGTCTTCCACCTTGTTGACGATCAGCCGCAGGGCGTCTGGCGCGGCGCCACCCGCCAGGGCTGTCTTGACGGTCGCGTAACAGTCCATGACGGACACCGCGTCGGGAGTCGTGACCAGCACCACCTCGTCGGCGCCGAACCAGAACCGATGCACCGCATCGGACGAAGCGCTGCCGACATCGATCAGAACGATGTCAGCGTGCCGTCCGAGGGAGCGGATCTGGCGGACCAGCCGATGCTGGGCATGCAGGCTGAAGGGGATTTCGTGGTCCGGAGCCCACACGCCGGGCACGACCAGAATTCCGCCCGGCCCGCGTTCCAGCACTTCGTGGATGTCCCGCCGCGCCGAGAGAATGTCTCCCAAATGCCCGCGTTCGGGCAGCCGGCACAAGGTGGCCACATCGGCCCGGTAGAGGTCGGCGTCGATCAGCACGACACGCAGCCCCTGGTCCACCAGGCTGATGGCCACATTGATGGCCAGGGTGGTCACTCCGACGCCCCCCTTGCCGCCCGCGAGCACAACGAGGCGCGGCTGAGGGCCGTGGGACTGTTGCGTGTCGCGACTGGCCTGCGACACCAGATTTCGCAGTTCGGCAGCTTGATCTAGCATGGCGTCCTCGTCTCCGCGTCTCAGCTCGTAGCGTCGATACCCAGGATGCTGCGGGTCAACTTACGGCGGTCGGCGGCAGCGATGTCGTCCGGCACATTCTGGCCGTGGGTGACGTAACTGAGCGGCAGGCGACAGCTGCGCAGCAGCGGGAGGAGAGTCCCCAGGCCGGTGGCTTCGTCGAGTTTGGTGACGACGATGGCTGTGACGCCCACATCCGCAAACTGGCGCACCGTCTTCTTCAGGTTTTCCAGACTGTTGACGCTGCTCAGCACCAGGTGCACCTCGTCAGCGCCGGCCTCGGCCAGCAGGCTGCGGAGTTCCTGGATCTTCAGTTCGTCGCGGGGGCTGCGGCCGGCCGTGTCCATCAGGATCAGGTCGAGATTGGCCAGGCGTTCGACAGCGCGGCGCATCTCCCGCGGCGTCGCCACCACTTCCATCGGCAGATCGATAATGTCGGCATACGTCCGCAGCTGTTCCACCGCGGCGATGCGGTAGGTGTCGACCGTGATGAGCCCCACGCGGCGGCGCTCCCGCAGATGGAAGTTCCCCGCCAGCTTGGCGATGGTGGTGGTCTTGCCCACCCCGGTGGGTCCGACCAGCGCGACCAGCCGGCGGTGACCCGGCGTGACACGCAGCGGACCGGTTACCTGCAGCTCGGCTTCGATCATCCGGACCAGACGCGCCTTGAGCAGGACGGCGTCTTCCAGATCGCCGGGGGCGGCCCCGTGCCGCAGCCGGTCGATCATCTCGCGCGCCAACTCCTCACTCACCTCGGCGTCGATCAAGTCGGTGAACAGGTGGAACAGGGAGGCCGGCAGGTCCGGGCCGGTTGCCGGCGCGCGGCGCTGGCACAGATCCTCCACCATCGACTGCAGGCCGTCGAGCTGGCAGCGCAGATCGTCGCGAAACTGGTCCCGGAAGCTCTGCTGGTCGGCCGGCGGAATCGGCGCCGTCTCGCGGCGCTGCACCGGCGCGCGCACACCGCAGACCTCGCCTCCTGCCCCGCCGGCCGGCGCGGCCGCCTCGAGCGGCTCGGCAAACCGGCTGGGCACATGGACCGTGGCCGACGCGGTCACCTCAATCTGGCGAACGCCCAAGAGCCGCTGCAGGAGCCCGCCACGCAGCTCCCGCGTATGCAGCACCGCGGCGTGAGACCCGAGATCCTGGCGTACCAGCTGCAGCGCTTCCTGCATCGAGCGGGCTCGATACGTTTTGACGTCCATGATGATTCCTTCTGGTGGCAAGCTTCGGGCTGGTCCGGGGAGGCCCAGGGGCGCGGCACGCGTCGGTTACCGCCCGCCTCCCGTCGCATCATTGACAATTCCAACCGACTCAATCTGCGTATCCCGGGTGATTTCGTTGTAGCTCAGCACGTGCACATTCGGCAGGTTGCCGGCAGTTAACTGCTTCAGGCCAGGCCGAATCTGCGGGCTGACGAGCAGCACGGGGGGATGATGGTCCTGCGCCAGCCGGGCCAGGCCGGCGGCCAGCAGGGAACAGGTGGTTTCGACCGCCTGCGGCGACATCCGCACGAACAGGCCGCGTTCGTTGTGCTCCAGACCCGCCGCAATCCGCTCCTCCAACGCCGGATCCAGCGTGACGACGAACAGCCGATTCTCGCTGTCGCGGTACCGCGTGCAGAGCGTGCGCGCCAGACGGTGCCGCACGTATTCCGTCAACCAGATGGGGTCCTTCGTCCGCGGCGCGTAATCCCCCAGGGTCTCGAGAATCGTGCTCAGCTGACGGATCGGCACCTGCTCGCGCAGTAGCAGCTGCAGCACCTGCTGTACGTCCCCCAGCTTCATCACGTTGGGGATCAGCTCGTCGACGACGGCCGGCGCGACCCGTTTGAGTTCGTCAATCAGATGCTTGGTCGCGTCGCGCGTGAGCAACTCGTCGGCATGCCGCCGCACCACTTCCTGAAGATGCGTGGCCAGCACGGCGGCCGGCTCCACCGGCATGTAGCCGCACATCTCGGCCCGGTCACGCAGGGCCGGCTCGATCCACACCGCCGGTTGCTGGAAGGCCGGGTCGCGGGCCTCCAGGCCCGGTACGACACCGGTCGTCATGCCGGAATCCATCGCCAGCAGCCGGTCCGGATACAACTGACCCTCGGCGACCGGGTTGTTGGCAATCTTGATGCGGTACTGGTTCTCGTCCAGCCGCATGTTGTCGCGGATCCGCACTTTCGGCAGCACGATGCCGATGTCCGCCGCCACCGCCTGCCGTACCCCTGTGATGCGCGGCAGCAGATCGCCGCCGCGGCTCGGGTCGGCCAGGCGGATCAAGCCCACGCCGATCTCGATCTCCATCGGATCGATGGCCAGGTAGTCTTCGATCCGCTCCTCGGGCTGCTTCGCCTTCTCCGCGTCCGCCCGGGCGGCGGCCGACGCGACGGCCGCCTCCTGCCGTTTCTGCTTGGAGAGCATCACGGCCAGCGCGCAACAACCTGAGCCCAAGGTGAGCAGCGGCACGCGGGGCAGGTTCGTGAAGATCAGGATCAGGAGAAAACCACCGGCCACCGCCAGCGCCTGGGGCCGTGAAAATATCTGCTGTACGAAATCGCCCGGAAGGTTGGACTTCTGCGTGCTGCGCGTGATCAACAGGCCGGCGGCCAGCGAGATCAGGAAGGCCGGCACCTGGCTGACCAGGCCGTCGCCGATCGTCAGTTTCGTGAACAGCGAGCCCGCCTCGGCAAACGTCATGTGGGCTTCCCACACACCGATGATCAGACCGCCGATGATGTTGATGAGTGTGATGACGATGCCCGCAATCGCGTCCCCCCGCACGAACTTGCTGGCACCATCCATCGCCCCGTAAAAGTCCGCCTGAAGTGTGATTTCGTTCCGCCGCCGCTGCGCCTCCTGCTCGTCTATCACGCCCGCGTTCAGGTCAGCGTCGATCGCCATCTGGCGACCCGGCATGCCGTCCAACGCAAACCGCGCGGCCACTTCGCTGATCCGCGTCGCACCCTTCGTGATCACCACGAACTGAATCACCACGATGATCACGAACAGGATCAGGCCGACGACCACCTTGTCCCCTGTCACGAACTGGCCGAAACTGGCGATCACGTGCCCGGCCGCCGTGATACCGTCGGTCTGGGCGTGCGTGAGGATCAGACGCGTCGAGGCCACGTTCAACACCAGTCGCCCAAACGTCGAGGCCAGCAACAACGAAGGAAAAATGCTGAACTCCAGCGGCGTGCGCACGTAGATCGTGGTGAGCAACACAATGATCGCGATCGTGATGTTGCCCGCCAGCAGGATGTCCAGAAGAAACGGCGGCAATGGGACCAGAATCACCAGCACGCTGGTGATCATCCCGACAGGGAAGAGCAGATCTCGCCACCGAGACATCCGTGACATTGCCGTCCGATCGATTCAATGCGGAGCGCGGCCCCGCGTGAAACTCAAGGGGGAAAGCGTCGAAATACGTGACTGCACATGTTGTGGAGAAGAGGGGCGGAGAGTACCGCAATGTGGAGCGAGTGTCCAGATCTTTTCTTTCGTGCCAGGGGGGTGCTAGCAGAGGAGTTTGAGCTGTTCGGTGTTCACTGAACACTCCCCCGCCCGGTTCCGAATGGAAGGCTGGCCGATTACAATGGCCTGGGAATACAGGGATGAACGGGCGCAACATGACTGGCCAGCCGGCATCGACCGAACGAACTCCGCAGGCGTCTGCCAAGACGCATCCCTATCCGGCATGGTCGCCGCGGTTCTGGCATGGGATGCGGTTTGGGGACTGGATGCGGCTGCTGGTGGAGAATCGCTTTCGCGTCCATCCGTACCGGTGGGCGATGGTCGTTTTGATCTCGTTGATCACCCCTTTCAACACGTTGATGTCGCGCTTCCAGCGGCTGTGTTTCGGACACCGCATTGACGCGACGCCGATCCAGCCGCCGCTGTTCATTGTTGGACACTGGCGCAGCGGTACGACGTTTCTCCACGAGTTGCTGGTGCTGGACGAGCGGTTCACGTTTCCGACGACGTACCAGTGCTTTGCTCCGGAGCATTTCCTGCTGACGGAGTGGTTTTTGGCCCGGTACTGCGGCTTCCTGTTGCCCAAGCAGCGCCCGATGGACAACGTGCGGACGGGGTGGCAGCGTCCCCAGGAAGACGAGTTCGCGCTGCTGACGATGGGCGTCCGCACCCCCTACCGCCGGATGGCGTTCCCCAACCATCCGGCTCCCGATCTGGAATACCTCAATATGGAAGGCATTCCAGCGCCCGAGTTGGAGAAGTGGTGCCGCGCGATGCGGACTTTCGTACAGACGCTGACCTATCGCAGCGCCAAGCGGGTGATTCTCAAGTCACCGACCCATACGGGGCGGATCGCGTTGTTGTCCGAGCTGTTCCCAGGCGCTCAGTTCATTCACATCACGCGGGATCCGTACGCCCTGTTTCCGTCGACGCAGCGGTTGTGGAAGTCGCTCGATGCCGCCCAGGGTTGTCAGGTGCCCCGGCACCAGCAGTTGGACCAGTACGTCTACGACGCCTTGCTCCGTATGTACGATGGTTTTACGAAGCAGCGGGCCCAGCTGGATCCGGCCCAGATCGTGGACATTCGCTATGAGGACCTGGTGGCGGACCCGCTGAGCGTGGTTGAGGAAATCTACCGGAAGCTGAGTCTGGGAGATTTCGCGCGCGTGCGTGGTGCGCTCGAGGCATACCTGCACCGCGAGAAGTCGTACCAGACGAACCGGCACGAGCTGACGCCGGAGGTCCGCGCCGAGATCCGGCGCCGCTGGCATCACTACTTCGAGCAGTACGGCTACGATACCGCTGCCGCGGATCGCGCTCAGGGGAACGCGGCGGCGATGGGCTGCCCCGAGCGATCGCAAGGCGGCAGTCTGGGGGCCAGATCGCGGCGTGCGTAGATCGCGTATCCGTCGTCGCGGTAGACACGCTGCCAGGGCGCATCCGCGCCGGCCGCCTGCAGCGGCTCCAGTCGGGCTTCGAGCGGACTGGACCGCGGCACGAGCACCACGTCGGGCGGGTAGCGGCGGAGCACCTGCTGCCAGGCGCGCGCGGTGGCGTATAGATCCCACAACTCCCGTACCTGATCGGGTGGGAAGGCCACTTCGTAGCGGCCGTCACAGCTGACCTTCACGGCTGGATGCAGCTTCCACGACACGAACGCGCCGGCCTCGAACGGCACCATGGCGTGGCCCTTGAAGGCCGCCGCGCGCAGATACTCCACCGCCCCTGCCGGGTACTGGAGCGACGGGTCTTCGGCCCGGGTCAGCGGCAGACGCAGATCCCAGCATCGATTGTGCGCCGCCTGCGCGATACCCAGGACGCCCAGCCCGATCCACAGGCCGCAGAGCCATCTGGCGTGTTTACAGCTGAACAGGCCGATGGCCCGGCCCGCGGTGGTCTCAGCCAGCAGCGGAGGCACGTAACTGATCCAGACCACCGCGTAGATCGACAGATGCCGCACGTGCTGGCAGGCCAGCAGGGCGGGCACGAGGATCATGAGTAGTTCCCCGGAGCGCTGGCGCGCGTGCCGGCACAGGACGTACCCGAGCGGCAGCCAGGTGATGGCGTACGGCACCAGCAGGCGCGGAAAATGCCAGAGCGGCTGCCATTCGGCGATGAAGGGGCGGTCCATACGTACGGCGTGCCATAGATAGGGCCCGTACTGCCAGCCGTACGGGTTGACGCCCAGCAGCACCGCCATCGCCGCGGCGACGGCCCACAGATGCCGCGTGGCGCGGGTCGCGGCGCCGATCGCCCGGTGGTGGCGGTAGGCCTCGACCCAGCGCCCCAGCGCGTAGATCCCGTAAAGACCGGCGCCGACCAGGAAGCCGGCATGCAGGTTGATCCAGACGACGTAGACCGGGATCCAGATCAGGATCCACCGCCGTCCCCCCTGCCGGTCCTGTTCCAGCAGGTGCAGCAGGCCGACGGTCCCGCACAGCGTAAACAGCTGAGCGCGCACCGAGAGGAAGCCGATGCAGCCGCAGAGGATAGCCAGCGGTGCGAGCAGTGACAGTACTGCGTCACTGGATCCGCGGCGTTTGGCCAGGAGCCAGCAGCCTGCCGCGACGGCACACGCCCCGGCATACTTCAACAGCGTCAGGCCGGTGCCCCCCAGACTCATGCTCAACACATAGAACACGGCGCCGGCGCCCCATTCATGATGGACGCACGGACTGACGGTCGGTGTGTAGGCGAACACGTCCTCGATCGGCACGCTCCTCGTCTGGAGCGCCTCGCGGAACCAGGCCATTTCGTGGTACAGGTCTGGCGACACCCGGTGGATGGCGCTGATGCTGCCCACCCAGACGCCCAGCAGTCCGAACCAGCTGGCCCAGCGCAACCGCGGGCCGGCGTCGTGCGGGTGTTGTTCTGCGGTGTCACATGTCACGGGCGAGCCCCCCACGAATCACGGCGGGCGGCCACTGCGCCGCCTCCGGCCGGTGCTGAACTCTAGCATTTACGCCGCGTGCTGGCCGGGAAGCGTCTTACCCTGCAGCTGGTAGACGTAGCGGAGGATTTCGGCCACCGCCGCGTACTGATCGGTCGGGATCGGCTTGTTGAGGTCGACGTGTTTGTAGAGCGCCTGGGCCAGCGGCTTGCGTTCGAGGACCGGGATATTGTGTTCCAATGCGAGGCGGCGGATCTGCTGGGCCATCACACCGGCCCCCTTGGCCACGACGATCGGCGCCTCCATGGTGGCCGGATCGTACTGGATGGCCACCGCCAACTCGGTCGGGTTCGTGACCACAACGTCGGCCTTGGGCACCGCCGTCTTCAGGCGGTTCATGACCAGTTGTCGCTGCACCTGCCGCCGGCGGGCGATGATGTGCGGGTCCCCCTGCAGCATCTTGAACTCCTCGCGGACCTCCTGGGTGGTCATCCGCAGGTCCTGCTCGTGCTTCCAGCGTTGGAATCCGTAGTCGAAGATGGCCAGGATCAGCAGCGCGATGCCGATCTTGAGGCAGGTGTCCAGCAGGATGTTGCTCGTGGCGCTCCCGATGTCACCCACGTCGCGCATGCTCAGAGCGAAGATCTCATCGTAATGATCGTAGACGCACCAGGCGGCGACCGCCGACACCACGGCGACCTTGAAGATGCCAAACCCCAGCCGCACCACACTGGTCAGCGAGAACAGGCGGCGGGCGCCCTGGAGCGGATCGATGCGGCTGAGGTCGGGCGCCAGCTTCTGCGGCAGGAACAGGAAGCCGACCTGTCCCAGATTCGTTACGATCCCCAGCAGCAACAGCAGGCCGAAGAAGGGCAATAGCACCCGCGCCAGGCGTGCCAGAATGCCATGGCAGGCTGTCACCGCGGTGGGCGCGTCGAACTGCAGCGCCGCCGTGCCCCCCAGTTGCTCGCGCGTCAGATCCCCCAGGAACGCGCACAGGCCGCGGCCGTAGTACATCAGCGCGAGGGTGGCGCCGACCAGCAGCGCTGCCGAGGCCAGGTCCTGGCTGCGCGCGACCTGACCCTCTTCACGCGCCTTCTGGCGGCGATACGGTGTGGCTTCCTGCGTCTTGTCGCCGAACTGTTCTGCCATCGACCCCTGGCCTGCCGCACGCCGCCCACCGGGCCGCGCAGGACGTGGATGGTTGTGGTGTTATGGTTGTGGTTATGGTTATGGACCGGACCGCATGAAGACCGGACGCATCATGTCGATGGCCGTGAAACTCTGCTCGTGAAACACCCGGGCGAGGATCCCCAGCGACAACAGCAGGGCCCCGAGCAGCACCGTCGCGTTCAGGCTGAAGCCCACCGCCAGGACGTTCAACTGAGGGAGCGTACGGCTGATGAGCCCCATGATCACGATCGACAGCAGGAGCGCCACCATGACGGGCGCTGCAATCTGCAGCCCCATCACGAAACTGAATGTCAGGATGTCGGTCAGTACGTCGACCAGGGAAGCCGCGAAATGCGTCTGGCCCGGCGGCATCTGCTGGAACGTCTGCAACAGGGCCTCGAGCAGATGCTGATGCCCACCCAGACTCACAAACACCGCCAACACCAGGATGTTGAGGAACTGAGAGAACACTGACACGTTCGTGTCAGAGGTCGGACTCACTACGTCAGCGAGCGACATGCCCGACATCTGTCCCATCAGCTGGCCAGCCACCTCCAGCCCCGCAAAGTAGATGTAGACCGCCAGGCCCAATGACAGCCCGACCGCAAACTCGCCACCGACGAGCAGCAGCAGATGCAGCACGTTGCCCGGATCGTCCAGCGGCGCGTGCCAGCACAGCGGGCTGATGATAAGCGCCATCCCGATGGCCAGCAGCGCACGGACCCGCGCCGGAATCACGGTCGAGCCCCAGACCGGCGCGAGCACGACCAGGCCGCTCACGCGGGTCAGGACCAGCACAAACACCAGGAACTGGTGCGTGTAGAGTTGCAGCAGAAGCTCCATACGTCGTTTCGCCTGGCAGGCCACCCGCTCCAGCGCCTACCCGCCGAGGATCAACCGGGGAATGTTCGTGATCAGATCCTCCGAATACGCCACCATCCGCTGGATCAGCCAGGGCAGACAGATGACCAGCGTCAACGCCATGGTCACGATCTTGGGCACGAACGAGACCGTCTGGTCCTGCACCTGGGTCAACGCCTGCAGCAACCCGATCAGCAGGCCGACCACCACGCCCACCAGCAGCACCGGGGCGCCGACGACCAGCGCCGTGGTCAGTGCCTCGCGCGCCAGGTCTACCGCCGATTGTGCATCCATGATGGTGTCCCTCGCGTCCTCTGCATCCGGCCCCGCCCGGACCACCCGGGCAGGATCCCTCTTCCCGCTAATACGGCGTGCCGAAACTCTCCAGCAGCATGCCGACCACCAGACGCCATCCGTCGACCAGCACGAACAGCATCAGCTTGAACGGCAGCGAGATCATCACGGGCGGCAGCATCAGCATGCCCATCGAGATCGTGACGCTCGCCACCACAATGTCCAGGATCAAAAACGGCAGGTAAATCATGAAGCCGATCGAGAAGGCCACCTTCAGTTCACTCAACATGTAAGCAGGCAGCAGCACCTGCAGCGGCACGTCGTCGAACGTCCGGGGAGGCGGCGTCTCGGGCGGCAGATGGCGGTAGAACACGTGGATGTCGTCGGTGTTGCCCGCCGCGTTGATCTGCTGGGCCATGAACCGCTTGATGGGAAACGCGCCCCGCTGCCAGGCCTCCTCCAACGTCAATGAACTGCGCGGGTCCGTGTACGGTCGGATTGCCCCATCGTAGACGTCCTTCCACACGGGGGTCATGATGAGCAGCGTCATGAAGAGCGCCAGCGAGGTGAGCACCTGGCTGGGGGGCAGTTGCTGCGTTCCCAACGCCTGCCGCAGCAGGCCCAGCACTACCACGATCCGCACGAAGCTGGTCGTCATCAACAGCACGGCTGGTGCCAGGCTCAGCACCGTCAGCAGCAGCATGACCTGCAGCGTGGAGGTCAGACCCCGCGGGCTGGTCCACGCCTCGGGACCACTCGCCAGGAAACTTTGTGTGCCGGCCGGATCCCCGGCCGCCGACGTCTGTGCGGAGACAGCCGCCGGGAACCAGCTGCCGGTGATCAGCAGCGCCAGCGCGGCGACAACTGCTCCGCGCACGACGCGCCGCGCACTCAGACCGCTCCGCCCGGTACGCTCCGCGCGCTGCGCAGCACCGCGCCGGGTCGTGGCCGGATCGAATTCCGTCTGAAAGGCATTCATGAGCGCTGCGGTGTTTTGTGGTCCAGTTGATGCAGTACCTGGCGGAACGAATCCGTGATGCTGCCCGGCTGCTGCCGCCGGCAGAGGCTCGTCACGTGATTGACTTCGTCCACATCCGTGATCTCGGTCAACGTCTCCGCATGGTCGGCGGTGACGGAAACCAGCAGCAGCCGGCGGCCGAGCCGGATCAGCTGCAGATGGTGGCGGCTGGCCAGTGGCGTGCGTCCCAGGACCTCGATCACGTCGCTCGAGAGCGATGCCGTGGCACGGGGAAATGCGCGGCGCGAGAGCCAGACCACGAAGAAGAACAGCCCCAGCACAATCGCCAGGCTGCTCAATACGACCAGCGCCATGTTACCGCGGGTTGTGGACGTCGAGCCTGGCGCCCTGTCGCGCGCCCCCGGCTTCGGCGGCGGGATCGGAATCGCACCCTCACGCGCCGGCAACGTCGGCGGCACCATGCTGTGCCGCGCGACCGGCCCCGGTTGCTGCCCCGCCAGGTACCCCGCCGCCGGGGCCGCGGGCACCGGTTCCTGGCCAGGAAGCTGTCGCGGACCGAGTGCCAGTCCCCACGTCACCAGAGCGATGATTGCAGCGAGCGTGATCCGCGCCATCCGTGTCCTTCCCACGCTGAGTGACGATCCGCGACAAGCCGGAAGTCCGCCGGCAGCCTGCCTCGTCGCCGATGGTCACTCAGTCTCCATCATCTCCCGAGATGAGTTCCGCAATCCGCACGCAGAAGTTGTCGTTGAGCACCAGTACTTCGCCCCGCGCGACCAGCCGCCCATTGACAAAGACGTCGACCGGGTCGCCGGCCAGCTTGTCCAGCGCGACCACCGCGCCGCGCCGCAACTGCAGGACGTCCTCCAAATACATTTGCGTGCGCCCCAGCTCGATTCGCAGATCGAGCTCCACGTCGCGCAGCAACTCGAGCGACGCGCGCTCCGTCGTCGCGGGAGACCCTGTCAGATCCCGCAGCTCGAAGGGCGCTAGATGCGGGATCTCATTCTCGACCGGCTGGTCCACCGAACGAATCGCCTGCTCCGCCTGCGCCAAGAGTAACTGTACGTCCTCATCCATCGGCCCCGGACGCGGCGCAGTGGCGGATGCAGTGGAATGCGGCGGTGTGCCCGGGGGCGGGCCAATCTCCACCGTCGAACGAGGTCGCACCACCGACTTGGACGACGCAGCAGGCGTAGCCGCCGGATTGCTGCCCGCCGCTTGACGTAGCAGTTCCTCGATCTCGTCCTGGCACAGATTTTCCTTGTCGTCTGTCATCGGAATCCCTTCCTCACGCACCGGGCAAGGCCACGATCCGTGACCGACTACAATTCGACGAACGTGTAGTCGGCAAAGATGACCGACCGCAGCAGTGGTTTGCCCAGCAAGGCGTTACTTTTCTCTAAAAACCGCCTTTTGATCAACCCCAACCCGGCGTCTTCCAGGTCGCTCACCTCGCAATTGCGGATTTCGACAATCACCTGGTCCCGAAATCGACGCTCGTTGCGCGCAAACAGCTGGGTAAACTCCTCTTTCTCCGCCTCCGCTACCGTGCCGTACAGGTGGAAATCGGTGCGGAACGTCGTCTCCGCCGGCAGGCGATGATTGGTGATGGCGAATTTCCCCAGGTCGACTTCGACTACGGGGACCGCCGGGTTTGTGCTGTCATCCTGGCTTGCCTCGGCGTCTGTCTTGGCCTCCTGGGCTAGTTGCTCGACCTGGGCCGCCACCTCGCTGGCGCTGGGAAGCCAGAAGTAGGCGAACAGGCATTCGGCTGCCACGACGCACCCCATGAAGCCGGCAATCAGGAGGCGGGCGAGGATGGCGTTGCGAGGTTTGGCCTGGGGGGTATCTGGTTCGGCGTCGGACATGGCAAGGCTACCCGTTTGCATGGTGCGGCGGTCGGGCGACGGCCGCACGGAGCGTGAAGCAAGATGATCGTCTTGATCAAACCTAGTTCAAACCTAGTTCAAACCTGGCTTCTGGGTAGCGGTGACAGAAAAATCACTTGCGCCGAATGCGCCGGACGGTGGGGCGGGGCGGTAGCGCACGATTGCCCGGCGGGGCGTCAGGCCGCCCCGCCGGGAGTTTTGCCATCTGCCGCGCGCGGCTATCGCCGAATGTTAAGCAGCTCATCGAGCAGCGTCTGGGAGGTCGAGATCACGCGCGAGTTGGCCCGGTACTGAGTGGAGGCCAGCAGCAGGTCGACCAGGTTCTTGCCGGTGTCGGTATTGGACAGTTCGATTGCGCCGGCCACGATACTGCCCAGTCCGAGATCGCCCGGGTTTCCTTCCACGGGTAGTCCGGAGTTGAACCCGATTCCATACATGTTCTCGCCCCGCTGGTCGAGTCCCACCGGGTTGGCGAACCGTACCATGCGGATCTGGCCCAGGGTGCGCGACATGCCGTTGCTGAAGACACCTATGATCTCGCCCCCTTCCCCAATGCTGTAGCTGGTGAGGGTGCCCACGGCCGAGCCGTCCTGCCGGGAGGCGGCGATCTTGCAGGCGTCGGATGCAAACCCTGAGACCTGCGAGAAGTCCAGGGCGAACACGAGTGGATTGACGGAGGGGAGGTCGGCCCGATCGATGTTCACGTTCGGGTTGTCGGCGTGGATCAGATTCCCTGCGCCGTCGAACGCGACGAGCCCCGTGCCGACGGCGATGCGATAGTTCGCACCCGGCGGATCGTTGTCGCCGCAGTCGGCGTACCACCGATACGTCGTCGCGGTGTTGTCCCGCGACTCCAGCACGGCTGTCAGGCGGACGTTCAGGGGAATGCCCAGCGAATCGTACACAATGAAATCGGACGCCACGCTCTGCCCGATACCTTCCTGGACGGAGGCGAAGCCGAAACTGGGCGTCGCGGTCGACCCGTCGGGCAGGTTCATCTGGAACGCCGACGAGGGGATGCTCACGGAGTTGGCCGTTCCGGTGTTGGACACGACGCGCATCCGCCCGTCGTTCGTGATGCTCGCCCCCGGTGCCAGCATGCCTGACTCCCCGGGAATCTTGTTGATCGATTTGCGGATCGGGTTCACGTCGCCGGTCAGCGACGTCTGGATGCCGGACGCCAGTGTCAGGAACTGCAGGTACTCGCCGACCGTCGTTTCGGCCGTGATCTCCATCGTCTTGGTCATCAGCGCGTTGCCCCCCTTGCGCCCCGTGTACTTCAGCGTGCCGACGTGGAACATTGGCTGGTAGTCCAGCCCATCCCGGCGCACGACGTTGGTCAGCAGCGTGCCACTCGTGATGGTCGGCCCGTCCAGGTTGATCTGGCGATTGGCCGGGTTGGTCAGATCCGAGATGTCAGCGTCGCTGCGCGAGTCGATGTAGGTCTGCTGGTCGGGCGGCACGCTGGCGACCAGATAGTACTGCTCCACGTTGCTGGACAAATTTCGGTAGATATTGATTGTGTCGTACTTCGGAGCGTCGGGCCCGGTCGGGAACGGCGGCAGATTCTTCAGCTCAATGCGCCCGTTGACGATGGTCACGGGCCCGAGCAACTCGGACGGGCGGCTTTCCTGCGCGCCCAGTCCGGAGAAGGTCACCAGGTAGCTGTAAACGCCATTGAGTTCCGCTGTGTCGAGCGGAGTGGAGGGGGGGGCGCCGGGGTCTTCGAAACTGGCGGCACCCGGGGTGGTACTGCCGACCAGCCGGTAATTCTCCTCTGGATCACCGACCGGCACGCCGACCTTGCGGCGATAGATGTTGAGCTGGTCATATTTCGGCGTGCCCCCATCGAGCGGGCTCGGCGGCAAGTCGCTCAACAGCGGGTTGTGCCCCGCGGCATCGATGGTGACGGGCAGGGCCGTGGTGGAGGAACCCGTTTCCTGGCCTTCGTTGCTGAGGAAGGTGAAGACGTACTCGTACATGTCGCCGGGCACGAAGTCGGTGCCGGTGCCCGCCGAGGCGACGGTGGTGCCGGTCGTGGTGGGCCGCGCGACAATGTTCACCTGAGTGGGGTTGCCCGGTGTGTGGATGTCCGGGCGGGCGATGGTCGAGTCGCCCAGGATCACGCTGTCGATGACCTCGGAAATGGTGGCCACGTCACCCGTCGGAGTCAGGTTCCCGTTGAGAAAGACATTGCGCGTCGCCTGAGCTGCAGCGGCCGATCCCAGGGGCACCGTCAGCGGCACCAGCTTCGTCGGCTGCAACTGATAGTACTCGTCGACGCCATGACCGAGTAACCGGTTGCCGGTCACGGACACCAGCTCGTTGGCCGCATTGGGTTTGAAGATGCCGGTGCGCGTGTACTGCGGCTCGCCCTGCCCCCCTTCCACAATGAAGAAGCCCTCCCCTTGGATGGCCATGTCCGTCGTACTGGAGCTGACTTCGACGGTGCCCTGCGTGAAATCGGGTGCGATTTCCGCCACCTCCACGCCCAGCCCCAGCTGCCGCGGATTCGTGCCGCCGGTGGTGGCGCTCGGCTGCGAACCCTGACTGAGCGTGCGCAGGAACTGGCTGGCATAGACCACGTCGGACGCCTTGAAGCCCACCGTCTGAGAGTTGGCTAGGTTGTTGGCCGACACATCGATCTGTACTTCGGCAGCGTTGAGTCCGGTCAACGCCGTAGTCATGGCTGAGGATAGACCCATAACAGTACCCCTCTCGTTCTTTTAGGCCTTGGTGTGGTTGTAGTTTTTCGGGTGTCCGACTCAGGTCGCTGCGGCGCCCGGCGTGATCTCACGCAGATTCTTGAGTGACACTGTGTGGTCACCGACATGGACTTTGACCGTGGCCGGCTGGTTGTCTTCTCTCGGTACCACAGTCACCCGATCGACGACCCCCGAGATATTCTGGCCGTCATCGGACAGGGCGTTGACCTCCTTGCCGATCAGGCCGCTGGCGGTCGTCATGTTCTGGCCGAGCAGCACCGCGTCCAGGGTGCTGGTCAGTTTGTCGGATGCGCCGATCGACCGTAACTGGCCGATCTGCTGCAGCATCTCGCTGTTTTCCATCGGGTCGAGCGGGTCCTGGTTCTGCAATTCCGTGAGCAGCAGCGTGAGGAAGCTGTCCAGGTCCATGTCTTGGACGCTGGTGGCCCGACTCGGCGTGGTGCTGGTACCACTGGCGGCGTCAGCGGCGCTGGAGGCGGATATGGCGGTCATGGGACAATCCTGTATTGGAGGGTGGCGGTTGTTCCGATCACGTTGTTCAGATAGTTGTCCAGATAAGTTGTTCAGATAGTTGTTCAGAGCATGCTGTTCAGATGACTACGTTGAGTCGTCCGGGCTGCGCGGCAAGGTACTGGTCCGGGGCGAGCTCGGTCGACGCTGGCCGGGCCGCGGCGGACTGCACGCGCCCGGGCGTCCGCCGCGGCGCGTGCTCGGCATCGGGTGCATCAAACGCGTGGTCTCCTCCCTGCTGCTGCGACACGTCGACGTCGAACTGGGTGACCTGGAAGCCGCGTTCCGCCAGCCGCTCGCGCAGCTGCGGAAGCTGATGCAGCAGCAGGCTCTTGGTGGCCTCGGTTTCTGCTTCGATCCGGGCAGAGAGTTGGCCGTCCCGCAGCGAGACTTCCAGCCGCAGCCGACCCAGTTCGGGCGGGCGCAGACGCAGCCGCAGTGGTCCGCCGCGCTGCGAGGCGGCTTCGATCGCGCGCGCCACGCGCTGAATGAGTCGCTGTTGGTCGGCCGGCCTCAGGTCGTGCCCCGTCGCCGGATCCGTGGCAGAACGCTGCAGCAGCTGGTCTGAAAACCGCTCCGCTGCGTGGATGCGCTGGATGGCCGAGGGCCGCGCGTCGCCGTCCGGTGCGGCGGGCGTGGGAGCCTGCTCGCCGGTCCCTTCGACCTGGAGCCGTTCCGCCACGCTGTCGGTCGGCCGAAGAGCCGGGGGCAGGTCGCCGGCGTCCGCGCCGGCGGCATTCGCCGCCGCGGGTGGCTCCCCGCGCGCGGTCGCGCCGGCCGGTGAGGTGGCCGTGGAGCGCGCGGCGGCGGCAGGCTTTTCGCTCTTCCTTCTGCCGGCCGGCCGGGCTGCCTCTGCCGGTTCCACGGGCGCTGGCAAGCCGTCCGCCGTGGTGGCCCCCGTCAAGCCGGTCCCGTCCGTGGCCGGTGCTGGCTCGGGTGTCTGCACCGCAGTGGCCACCGCCGGGTCGGGAGTCTGTGGGGTGGAAGCCTGTTTAGTGTCCGGCTGCTGTGCCGGCTGCTGTGCCGGCTGCTGTGTTGGCTGCTGCGCCGGTTGCTGTGCCGGTTGCTGTGCCGGCTGCTGTGTTGGCTGCTGCGCCGCCTGCTGTGCCGGTTGCTGTATCGGTTGCTGTGCCGGTTGCTGTGCCGGTTGCTGTGCCGTCTGCTGCGCCGCCTGCTGTGCCGGTTGCTGTATCGGTTGCTGCGCCGGTTGCTGTGCCGTCTGCTGCGCCGGTTGTTGTGCCGGTTGCTGCACCACCTGCTGTGCCGGCTGTTGTGCCGGTTGCTGTGCCGGCTGCTGTGCCGGTTGCTGTGCCGGTTGCTGTACCGGCTGGTGTGGCGGGTCGGTGGGCGTAGTGGGCTCAGCCGCCTGGGGCGTGGAGCTGTCGGCTGTGTCTGCGAGGCGGCCGGCTTCTCCGAGGTCGTTAGCGGGGCGCTCCGCAGGCTGGCAGCCTTCCTCGGCTGCGCTGACCGGTGGAGTGTCCACCGGGGCGGTATCGGCGTCGTCGGGCGCCGGCGTTTCCGGGGGCGTCTCGGGGGTGGTGGCCGCTGCCATTGCTGCGTCGTCGGCCGCGACCGGTTCGTCGGGTGTGGGTGGTTTGTCTGCAGCGGGTGGTTTGTCTGCGGCGTCGCGCGGAGGATCGGCTGGCCGGTTCTCGGTTCGAGCCGGTGTTGCCGGCGCGGTGTCCACCGGGGCTGCCGCGGGCGCCGGCTGCAGATAGTTGGCGAACAGGGTGTCGGTGCGCGCGCCCCCGGCGGGCATCCACGTCGTTGGCGTGGCCTCGTTCGCGTGACAGGTGTTGACGGAACGGCATTCCATGGTGGCTACTGTGGGCTCAGTTGCTGTCGGGCATCTTCGATCAGGCTGGCGACCGGTTCGCCAGCGCGGATAAGCTTGAGGATTTCGTAGAGCTGGTCGGCATCGGTGCCTGCTTTGAATTCGGCGACGATCTTCTTCTGTTTGTCGGCCGGCATGTTCTTGACGATGGTCACCACGTCGCCCTTGGCCTGGTCGGCGAGCATCTTCAGCAGCTGTTCCTTGGCCTGTGCCGGGCGCATGGCCTCGATGGTCCGCTGCAGGTCCTTCATCGACGACGTTTGTACCGTCTCGACCATGTCCTTGAGCCGGGCATCGTACGCCAGCCGCTGCTGCGTGAACGCGGCCTCCTCGGTACGCACGCTGGTCTGCAGGTTGCGCAGGTCGACAAGTCCCTTGTCGAGCACCGTCTCACGCAGGTCCAGGTCGAGGCTCTTGAGGGTTTGTGCTTCGAGCTGCGTGTCGAACGCCGGTTGTTCCTGCTCGGTGGCCTGCTTCTGGGACAGGAGCTGGGTCTGCATGGTGACTACGTCCACGCCGTGCAGCGCTGCCAGCACCCGATACAGGCGGCCGCGGTCGAGTGCGCCCTTGGCCCACAGGGCCGAGAGGGCTGCGGCCTGGGCGATGACGGTGGCCACGCAGAAATAGATGAACGCGGTGGTGCACAGGGAGATGACTTTTTTCACGGTACGTCAAGCTCCGGAGTTGCCCGTCGGCTGCGCAGCGCGATTTCGTCCAGCGCGCGGATGTCGGCCTTGTGTTCCTGGCAGGCGAAGTCGTGGGCATGTTTCTCCCGCAACTTCTCCAGGATCCGTAGCTCTCGATCGGCCTCGACCAGCGTCTGCCGCCGCCGCTCGATTTCGGCTGTCAGCACCTGCCGTTGCTGGTGGATCTGCTGTAGCTGCGCGACGAGCACCAGTTCGTAGCGGTGCGTCTGGAGCAGCTGGTCGACCTGGATCGGTCCCGGTTCGGAGCAGGTCTTGGACAGCCGCTTTGTTGCGGCGATGTCGGCCGTCACCGTCTCCTCGCGCTGCTGCAGGATCCGATCTGCGCGGTAGGCGTTGGCGAGTTCTTCGCGCCGCTGGTCGCGCGTGGCCACTCGCAGCTTGAGCAGAGATTCGAGGCGGAAGCGGAACTGGGACATGGATCAGTCTCAACTGGGCGTCTTGATGGCCTGGCGGCACCGCGCTGCCAGCTGGAGGAGTTCCTTGTGGGCCGTCTCTAACGTCGCCGACTCCTCGACGGCCTGCCGCAGGAAGCGATCGATTTCGGGTTTCATCAGGATGGCCGCGTCGACCAGCGGATGGCTGCCTTTGCGGTAGGCGCCGATCGAGATCAGGTCTTCGTGTTCGTGGTGCACCGCGATCAGCTCCCGCACGGCGGTGGCCGCGTCACGCTGTTCGCGCGACACGATGTCGGGCATCAGCCGGCTGATGCTGTTGAGCAGGTCGACGGCCGGGTAGTGTCCCCGCCCCGCCATGCGGCGCGACAGGATGGCATGGCCGTCGAGCAGGCCGCGGACCGTGTCGCTGATCGGCTCGTTCGTGTCGTCCCCCTCGACCAGCACCGAGTAGAACGCGGTGATGCTGCCGCGGTTGTTCAGGCCGGCCCGCTCGACGAGTCGGGGCAGCAGGGCGAATACGGAGGGGGGATAGCCGCGCGTGGTGGGGGGTTCCCCGGCGGCCAGGCCGATCTCGCGCTGCGCCATGGCAAAGCGGGTGAGGGAATCCATCATCAGCAGCACGTCGCGTCCCTGGTCGCGGAAGTATTCGGCCACGGCGGTGGCGGTCAGCGCTGCCTGTACGCGGACCAGCGCCGGCTCGTCGCTGGTGGCGACGACCACGACGCTGCGCGCCAGCCCTGCCGAGCCCAGATCACGCTGCAGGAACTCGTTGACTTCCCGCCCTCGTTCGCCGATCAGGGCGATCACGTTGACGTCCGCCGTTGTGTAGCGCGCCATCATCCCCAGCAAGACGCTCTTGCCAACGCCCGAGCCGGAGAAGATCCCCATGCGCTGGCCGCGACCGCATGTCAGCAACCCATCGAAGACGCGGATCCCGGTGCACAACGGGGTGGTGATCCGCGGCCGTTCGACCGCCGCCGGCGGCGTGCGGTCCAGGCGCGTGCGCGCCAGCAGGCCGGGCTCGGGCGCCTGGTCGAGCGGTTTGCCGGCCGCATCGATGACGCGTCCCAGCAGCCCGTCGCCGACACGGATGAACCGAGCCGTGCTGACCAGCCGGACGCGATTCCCGCGCCGCACGCCCGACACGTTCCCCAGCGGATAGACGACCGTGGTGGCGTCCCGGAACCCGATCACTTCCCCCTGCACAGGGCCACCTATCTGCCGCTCGATCTCGACCAGCGCGCCCACGGGCGCGGGAAACCCGGCCACCGACGTCGCCAGGCCGTCGGTGTGCACCACGCTGCCGACCATCTCGGTCGGCATGATCTGCGGCAGCAGGTCGATCAAGGTCGTATCACTCATCCGGTCAGTTCTTCCTCAATACGTGCCAGCTGGCTGGCGAGCTGTTGATCGATGTGTCCGAACTGCGTGTCGACGCGGCAGCCGCCTGGCGCGATCTGCGAGTCGGCCACGATGCTCGTCGGGGACAGCTGGCGGAATTCGGCGGCCAGTGTTTCGCGGAGCGGGCCGAGTGTCTCGTAGTCGGCCGGGTTGAGCCGAAGGGTGAGTGTCGGGCTGCTGGCGGCCAACTCGAGCGCCTCGCGGATCCACTGCTGGGAGATTTCCGGGCGCCGGCTCAGTTCCCCCCGCACCAGCCGTTGTGCGATTGCCACGGCCAGCTGGACGACCTCCTGTTCCCACTTGCGCAGCCAGCCGGTGCGCAGCTGGTCGGTCGCCTCGATGGCCTGTTGCAGGGCCGGAGCGAGCGTCTGCCAGCGGGCAGCGAGTTCTTCCCGGGCCGCCTCCCGGGCCGCCTCCCGGGCCGCCTCCCGGCCGCGTTCCGCCGCCTCGGCCGCAATCTGCTGGGACTGCTGCCGCGCCTGGGCGACCAGCTGGGCGACCTGCCGGCGCACCGTGTCGAGGTACTGGGACGCATGGGCCGAGAGATCCTCCAGATTGAACTCGGTGTGCTGGATCGTCGTCCCGCTTCGCAGAACCTTGCCGGCTTTGATTACAGATGCCATGGTGGTAGTCGTGCACGAGTAGGTTATCGGGTAGTGGTGCGGAAGCGCCGCCCGGTGGCGGCGTGCGGCGCGGAACTGCCGGCTCAGGCGGCGACGGCGAATCGCGTGAGCTGGGGCAGCGCGATGGTGCCTTCATCCAGGAGTCGTTGGGCGACTTCCGCCAGACGCAGCTGTGCCCGTTCCACGTCATCCAGGCGGAGCGGGCCGAGCTGCTCCATCCTGCGTTCCAGCTGCGCCGCCTCTCGCGTGGGGAGCTGCCGCAGGATGCGGGCGACAAATTCGTGGCTGGCCCCTGCCAGCGCCAGGATCGCTGTGTTCGGACTCGAGTGGTGCAGCACGTGAGCCAGGGCGGCGTCGTCGAGCCGTTCCAGGTCGGCGAAGGTCACTGGCCGCGCGGAGGTCGCACGCTTTGCCGGTTCGTCCGCGGCGCCGTGCACGGCGGGACCGCCCGTCTCTGGCAGGTCGGTCACTGCCGCGCGCGGCGACATCTCGCTGAAATGCTGCGCCAGCGTCTGGTCGGCGCGGGCCAGGTCGGCCAGCAGCGCCTGCCGCTCGTCCGGCGCGCTCGCCTGCAGAATCGCCTCGATGGCCGCCAGGCCGCTCGGGACGACCGGTTCGAACTGCTGGCGGTTCTGCAACAGGTTCTGCATCTCGTATTCAATGTCGTGGACGACGTCGGTCGCCAGCGTTTTGAGCCGGGCGATGCGGACGAGCGCTTCCGACTGCAGCGACTGTGGCAGTTTCCGCAGCACGTTGGCGGCGCGCGCGGGGGGCAGATGCGAGATGACGATGGCGGCCGTCTGCGGATGCTCCCGCGCCAGCACCTGGGCGAGGTCCGCCGCGTCGATCTGCTTCAGGAAGCCGAACGGCGTCGCGCTATCCTGCGGCGTGCTCCGCGGCCGGGCCGCCGCCGGCTCCGCTCCGTGCGTCTGCAGCCGCTCGGCCAGCGACGGATCGAGTTCTACGGCCGCCGCGCGGCTTGCCGCGCTGCGCGGATGGTGCGCCACAAAGTCGCGGATGATCTGCTGCTGTTCGGCCGGATCGATGTCCTCCAGCTCCATGACGGCGTGGCGGACCTGGGCGGCCGCTTCGGGCGTCATCTCGTCCAGCAGGGCGTCCGCGCTGCGCGCGTCAAGACTGGCAATCAAAATGGCGGCTTTGCGGAATCGGTGGCGAGTCATGCAGCATCTCCAATCCAGTTACGAAGTACGTTGGCGGCCGCGTCGGGGTCCTCCCGAACCATCGCGGTCAGTTCGTCGCGCAGCGTGGCGCTGTTGGAGGGCCCACGGCGGTTGAGAATGCTGGGCTCGGACTCCACCGGCTCTTCCACGACCTCGTCTGGCAGTTTGGTCGCGATGTTGATGGCCACGGGGGCCACCGGAGTTGGCGGGGCGCCGGAACGCACCATGCTGCGCAGCATCAACAGGCTCACCAGACCGACCCCCACCAATGCCAGACTCTGCCAGTTCGCAGCCAACCAGGCCTGAGCCGTGGCAGCCAGGTTCGGCTCTTCCAGCGTGGCGGCCGGGAGATCCTCGTAACTGCTCACTTCCAGACGCGATGTCGGCGTCTCCCCCTCGGCCTGCGGCGGCAGCGTGTTGTTGACCGTCTTCGCGATCTTGGCGACCACCTCCTGTTCGATCTTCGCCAGGTCGGCCGCGGCCGGCGTCCGTGGCTCCTCACCGGCCGGCGTGGGATTGTCCTGCTCCCACAGCTTGCGGAAGTAGCTCTTGGGGACGAGCACGGTGGCGGTGACGGTTGTCGGAATCAGGGCCGCTTTCCTGTGCGTGGTCAGTTCATGCCCAGCGGCGTTCCTCTGTTCCTCCCGGCTCTCGTCGAGCGTCGACTCCTGCCGCGTGAGCGTGGCAATGTCGCGCGGCGTGTTGCTGGGCACCTCGTTCGGCACGGCACCCGGCCGCCCGCCGACCGCCACCGGCCGGTTCTCGGATGTCTTGGTGTACGTGTTGGTCTCCAACGCGGTCGGCTGCGGGTCGACGGTGACCTTTCTCGACTCGTTGTCCATCTCCGGATCGAGCTCGACGTTGACTCCGACGACAACCCCCGGATAGACGGCCAGACAGTCGTGGATTTTCTGTTTCCAGTAGTTCTCGAACCAGCGTTTGGCCTCGGCGTACGGCGTGCGGGGCCCATTGGGTTCGCGGGAGGCCATGTCGCCGCCGAAGGTGACGTTGCCGTTCAGGTCGATGATGGTGACGTCGTCCGCGGTGACGCCGAACCAGCCGCTGGCCGCCGTGCGGATCGCCTGCACCAGGCCGGGGTCGAGCCGTCCGCCGCCGGTGGCGCGCGCCGCCACAGTCGCCTTCCGCTCAGTCTGGGGCGGGAACCCCCCCTTCTTCACCTCCCGGAACTGCACGGTCGCCGTGTCCACACCAGTCATGGCCGAGATCACGTGGGCCAGTTTCTTCTGCTCGGCCTGGACGAATTTGAAGTCCTGCAGCGGTTTCGAGTCGATGATGCTGTTGGACTTCGCAATCGCCTCGTCGATCGCGGAGTCGAAGTTCTGGGGCAGGAAGTTGCTCTCCGACAACGCTTGCAGGTACTCGACGAGTTTCGTCCGAGGGATCTGGATCCGCCGCCCGACCACGCGGAAACTGTCCAGGTTGGCCGCCGCAAAAGCTGACTGCATGGCATCCAGCTCCGCCTGCGAAAACTCGCGGGACCCGAACAGGAACTCGTTGGCCGTGTTGAGCTGGTATGTGAACAGGTAGGTCAGGCTGACGACAATCGTGACCAACAGCATGCCAGCCGTGATGCGCGATCCCGGCGTCATGCCCTTGAACAGATCCGCCAACTGGCCCATGGCTTTGTTCAGAAAATCCATCCGCTGCGCTCCGTCACTTCCCTGTGTTTCGCAGTGGTGTGTCAGTCCCTTCAGCGCCGTTCAGCCGGCCGCTGCTGCTGCCCGCCGGCTGGTCAGATCCGCATCTCCTTGACTTCCTGATAGGCCGCCACGAGTTTGTTCCGGATCTGCGTCATCATGCGGAACGACATGTCGGCCTTCTGGATCGTGGTCAGGACGACCGCGGGATCGACCTCCTCACCGGTCATCAACTGCTGCACCGCTACGTCCGCCTGCTGCTGCATCGAATTGACCTGCTGGATGCCATCGAGCAGCAGATCCTTGAACGTGGTCTGCGGCGCGCCGGCCGCCGCGTCCGCTCGCGGGACCGCCGGGGGCGACGGCACAGCAGGGATGGAAAAGCCTTGCACGGGATTCATGCGTTCTGGTGCTCCAGGTTTTTGTTCTTTGGGGCGTTGCTTTTAGCGTTATTTCAGTGTTGTCTGTAGCTCAGTGTTGTCTGTAGCGTTGTTTGTAACGTTGTCTCTGTGTTGTTTCTGGTCGCCCGCCCCTCCATGCGCGTTGCCGGAGGTGCCGCGCCGCGGCGTGTCAGCCGATGATGCGCAATGACTGGTCGCTCAGGTTCTTGGTGACTTCCATGACGCCCAGGTTCGCCTCATAGGCGCGTGTGGCGATCAACGAATCGACGAACTGACTCATCATGTCCATGTTGGGATAGGCGACGTATCCCTTCCACTTTCCTTCCTTGATGGCCAGCGGGTGGCCGGGCTGGTAGCGGTATTTCGGCTCCACCGTCTCGGTCCGCACCTCGCTGACTTTCACTCCCACCGCTCCGTCGCGCGACCGCAGCTCCTCGTCCGGCTGGAACACGACGAACCGTTCCTGGTAAGGTTGAAGTTCGCCCCGTTCATTGCGGACCGACGACATGTTGGCCAGGTTTCCCGAGATGGCATCGAGGCGGATCCGTTGGGCCACCAAACCACTGGTACTGATGTCGAGAGCGCGCAGCATGTCGAAGTCTCCTAGACGCGTTCGCTGATGGCGGCCTGCAACAGTCGAAACTGGCTGTTCATGATCGACACGGTCAGGTTGTGCAGGTACTGGTTCTTGGCCACCTCGGTGACCTGTTGTTCGATGCCTACGTTGCTACCGTCCAGGAACAGAATGGTCTTGAGCGAATCGCGGACCTCCCGCATCGCATCATCCGGTTCGCGATCGGCGACGTCGCCCAGCGTGAACTCGCGGGGTGCCGCCTGCCGGGTGAGTGCCTCTTTCAACCGCTCCTGGAACGTGTCGACCGACAGGTCGCGCACGAGGTAGCCTGGCGTGTCCGCATTGGCGATGTTGCCCGCGAGCACGTTGTGCCGCGCCTGCGAGAAGCTCAGCACTTCCTGCAGCACGGGGATGGTCGTGTTGTTGAAGAGGTTGGGAAGCATCAGCTTTCCCTCCGCACGGGACGCACAGTGGTGGCGGTCTGTTCCTTGACGACTCCGCAATGGCGCGGGGCGGCGAGTTCGGGCAATGGGCACGGGAGCAGGTGACTCGTCGTGGTGACCGCAGCACACGACTGCTGGGCAACTGCCGTGCCACGGTCAGGACAATCCGGTCGGGGGCTGGCCGTCGGGCGCGACAGCGTGCGGGTAAGCACCGGCCGGGACACGAGTTGGCGCGAGGCAGGCGAGTTGGCACGCATGGCCGGCTGCGACGCGGCGCCACCCGGCCGGCGGCTCGACCGGCAAACCCTGCCTCTGGCGATCGGCCGAAATTGCCGGTCGACACGGCGCCGGGCCGCCCCGCTGCTAGGCGGCGCGGAGGAATGACTTCTCGCGAGGCGCATAGCCGTAGCTCCGTAGTTTGTTGGCCAGTGTGCGAATGCCGATGCCCAGCGCCTGGGCGGTTTTTGCCCGGTGCCCCTGATAGTGTTCCAGAGTGGCCTCGATCAAACGCCGCTCCATGTCCTGCAGACTGGTGCCGACTCTGATCAGCGCCTCCCGCGCGGCCGGGCTGTCGTCGTCCTCGGTAAGCAATGGCGGCGCGTCCAGCAGCCAGGGCCGCAACTGCTCGGCCGTCACGGGGTTCTCGCCGCAGAGCACGCTGGCGCGGGTGATGATATTCTCCAGTTCCCGCACATTGCCTGGCCAGTGATGCTGGACCAGCATGTGGAGGGCGCTGGGGTGCACGGGGGGCACCGGCTGTTCGAGCCGCCGCGCGGCGCGGTCCAGGAAGTATTCGACCAGTTGCGGGATATCCTCCCGGCGCTGACGCAGCGGGGGGACCTGGATCGGGACGACGGCCAGCCGGAAGTACAGGTCCTGGCGGAAACGGCCGGCTTTGACTTCGGTGTAGAGGTCGCGGTTGGTCGTCACCAGGACGCGCACGTCGACGTGCTGGGTCACGCTCGAGCCGACCCGTTCAAACGACTGTTCCTGCAGCACGCGGAGGAGCTTGGCCTGCAAGGGGAGTTCGATCTCGGTGATTTCGTCGAGCAGCACTGTGCCGCGATCGGCCAGTTCGAAGCGTCCGACGCGTGGCGCGTCGGCGCCGGTGAAGGCGCCGCGCTCATGCCCGAACAGCTCGCTTTCCATCAGTTGTGGCGAGAGCGCTGGGCAATTGAAGCTCACCAGCGCAGCCTGAGCGCGGCGGCTGGCGAGATGAATGTTGCGGGCGACCAGTTCCTTGCCGGTGCCGCTCTCGCCGGTGATCAGGACGGTCTCGTCGGTCGGGGCGACCTGCTGGATGCGCTGGCGCAGAGTCGTCATGGCAGGGCTCGTGCCGATCATCGTCACCTGGTCGCAGGTCCCGCGCGGCGGTGCCTGTGGCGCGGGGACCGCGGCGCAGCTGCGGGCCTGCTCGCCGTGCTGCAGCGCGCGTGCGACGAGCTGTTCGAGCTGGTCCGCGCCGAACGGCTTTTCGATATAGTCGAAGGCGCCCAGCCGCATGGCATCGACAGCCGAGGCGACGGTGGCGTGCGCGGTGACCATGACGATCTGCGCATCGATCGTGCGTTCGGACAGCGCGCGCAGGAACTCGAGGCCGTTCATGCCGGGCATCTTGAGGTCGGTCACGATCACATCGGCGGACCAGCGCTCGAGTTGCTGGAGCGCTTCGACGGCGCTGCTGCAGCATTGCACGGCGTGTCCGGCGTGGCGGAGCACGTCCGCCATCGACTCGCGCGCGCTGGCATGGTCGTCGACGACCAGCACGCGGCTGACTGTGGTTGAAGTGTGGAGAGGAGTCATCAGGCAGCGGCCTCCAGATAGCGAGAGGGCAGGCGGATGGTGAACGCGGCTCCGCCCTGCGGGCAGTTGCGCACCACCACGTCACCGCCGTGCGCGGCGGCGATCCGTTCGACGATGGCCAGCCCCAGTCCGGTGCCGCCGCTCTTGGTCGTGAAGAACGGTTCGAACAGCCGCGGGCCGTCCTCGTCCTGGATACCGGGACCGCTGTCGGCGATCTCCAGTTCCGTGCCGCGCGGGCCGGCCGTCGCCGTGACCGACAGCTCCCCGCCGTGCGGCATGACGTCCAGGGCGTTCAGGACCAGGTTGAGTGTGGCGCGGCGGAGCATGTCGCGGTCGGCCCACACGGTGAGTTGGGGAGACAGGTCGATTTCGGCGCGGATCCCCTGCGCGGCCAACTGCGGCGCCAGCGCGTCGCAGACTTCCCGCACCAGCGTTTCCAGACGAAACAATTGCCAGGACGGATCCCGCTGTGATGTGAACTGGAGTAGGTCGCTCACGATAACCTCCAAGGCTGTGAAGCCTGCGGCGATCTTGTCCAGGATCGCCACGGAACTCTCCTGACCAGCCAGATGACGACGAAGCAGACTCAAATACAACGTAATCGGGACCAGGCTGTTGCGCACCTCGTGGGCCACGTGCGATGCCATCTGACCGAGATCTGCCAGGCGGTTCTTCCGCGCCAGTTCCCGGTTCTTGACTTCCAGCTCGTCGGTCAGCCGGTGCACTTCGCGGCGCAGCGCCTCGTGGGTCTGTTGCAGGCGATCGGTGGCCGAGTGCCAGGCCGCGAGCACAGCCTGCAGCTCGGCATCGCCGCACGGGCTGGCGGGAACGGCAATCGGCGTTCGCCTGGTCATCGTCGGCATGCTCGGTCCCTTCTGTCTGGGTGTGTGTCTGGGTGCGGGCCGCCGCGGCCCACCGCCGGCGGCACCCGTGTGTATGTGTTTCATCACGTGTCAGAGGTCAGATCGATGTTTCCGCGCAGCGCCGCCGCCGGGCGGAGGTATGCGCGCGTCGCCTCGGCGCACGAATGGCACTCCTCGAGCCGCGCCTGCACCGCGTCCCGCCGCCGCGTCATCTCCGCCTCACTCTGCCGGTCGATCAACATGATCTCACTCAACAGCGTTTCACACCGTTCGGCCGCCTGGCGGCACCGCTGGCGGTCGTGCGGCGTGCGCCAACGGCGCGCGTCCGGTTCCTGCTTCCGGAACGGCTCCAGCAGCTTCTGCAGCTTCTGCAGTTCCACCAGCAGCGTCTGTTTCGCGGACAGGACACCGAGCAGCCGCTGGATGTCGCCGTCGGCAATCAGGTCGGACTGCCGGCGCGAGAGACCGCGCAGCTGCTCGAGGACGACGAGCTTCTTGCCAATCAGTTCCGCGAGCTCGTCGGTTTCGATCCGGTCTTCCACAGCCCCACATCCTTTTTGTTGCTGGTGCTCCGGCGCCGTCTGGACGCCCGGTTACAGCTGGGCGAGCCAGCTGATGATTTCGTTCCATTCGTCCCGGTTGTAGCGGGTGGTCTGCGTGAACGCCGCATCCGGCCGCATGCGCTCCAGCGTGGCCTGCGCCTGCAGGAGCGCGCGGTGCGCTTCGGCCGGCGCGTTGAGCAGCCGGTAGCAGCTCGCCAGTTGCATGAAGGCCTCCAGCGAGGCAGGTTCCTGCTGGTACCGGTCTGTCGCCGCCAGGTAGGCCGAGATGGCCTGCTCGTAATCCTCAAGTTCAAACTGTACGTCGGCGTGCGCGAAGTACGTGTTACGCAACATCGCCTGCTCCGTCGCCGACAGCATGTCCTGGGCTTCCGCCTGGAGCAACCGCGCCTGTAACTGCTGGTAGGCGCTGGCGGCCGCTGCCAGATACGCACGCCTCTGCTGGTCGAGCGCATGGCGGCCGGCCGCGGCGGACTCGACCTGCATGCCCCTGCTCGGCAGTCGGGCCGCATGCCGGTAGGACTCCGCGATCGTATACCATGCGCTGTTGGTCGCGGCGGCATCCGGGTACCGCTGCACGGCCTCCTCCAGGTGCTCGATCGCCTCCAGGTACAGGGCCTGTGCGGCGTGGAGCAGATCCAGCCCTTGCTGGCGCGCGGATTCGTCCTGGCTGTCCAGCCCCTGCAGACGACTCGTCGCCTCCTGCGCGAGCGCCTCGCGGAAGACCAGCTGCCCGTAGAGGAACAGCGAACTCTGCCACTGGAGGCTCCGCGGTGACAACTCCGTCTGGTGGAGGTTGTCGGTCAGCAGCTGTTTGGCCTGCGCGAGCCGATTGAGCTGGACGCAGGTCTGACTGGCCAGGATGCGGGCCCGGTAGCTTTCCGGATGGGTCGGATAGTGCTGCAGGCACTGGTCCAGGACCTGCAGCGCCTGGTGGTAGTTGCCGAGCGCCAGGTGGCATTCGCCTTGTGCGACGAGCGCTTGGGGATGCTGTCGGCGCGGTGCGGTCTGGAGGTACTGCTCGAGCACTTCCAGCGCCGCTTCGTAGTTCTGGCCGCGGACGAAACACTCGCCGCACTTCCACAGGTCGTCAGGATAGTGTTGCGTCGCGTAACGCAAGGTGGCCAGTCGGTGATACGCTGCGGCTGCGAGACGCAGGTGCGCGCGACCGTCGGCCTGCACCGCTGCGTTCTGGAGGTTGCGGCGCCCGGCCGCCTCGCGCACCAGGCGGTACCCCCAGCTCTCGTGCGTCTGGGCTTCCATCTCGGCGAGCTCAGCCGGCGGGAAGATCGGCCCGCCCACGGCGCACAATGCGGCCGCTGCCGCATGCTGGTCCGCGACCTGGAACCCGTGCTGTGCCCGATGCAGGCGGCCGCACAGATCCGCCAGCGGGACCCAGAGGTTGTCGCGGTCGTCAGCGCTGGTGGCCTGCTCGATGACGTACAAGTACAGGTCCCGGGCGGCGTCAGCACGCCCCTGAGACTGATGAATCTCCGCCTCCTCCAGGCCGGCTGCCAACGCTTCGTCGGTCCCGTAGTACTGGTGGCGGACGGCACGTAATGTCTTCGTAGCCGCCGGCAGTTCCCCGCACGCGCGCTGGATCACACCGGTCAGATACCGCGCCTGCCGCACAGTGATGTCTGTTGGATCCTGCTCCGACACACGCGCGAGTACCTCCTGCGCCTGCCGGTACCGGTCGACCGGCACCTGGGGCGCGTTTGCACCCTGCCCGGCTGCATCCACCCGCAGCTGGTCGTTTTCCCGGATCAGGACGCGCGCCTCCATGATCAGCGCCTGTGTGTGAAGCGGAGAATCCGACGCGACCGCCGCCAGCGCCGCACGACACCCGGCCAGGTCGCCCAGACTGAACATGATCTGGCTCTGTCTGAGCAGCGACTCGTCACGCTCCCGGGACGTCCACGACGGATCTTCGCTGGCCAGCTGCTCGTAGCGCAAGGCCTCGTTCAGGTTCGGCACGGTCGCGTCCCGATAAGCAGTGGCCAGCGCGCGAGCCAGTTCGTGCCGGTGCTGCGGCAGTTGCTCCCACGCCGCACACAGTACCGGCAGGCTCTCGTCGTACCTGCCGCTCTGGAACAGACTGGTGGCCAATCTGTACAGGCCCTGTTCCCTGTAGCTCGGTGGAAAGCCGCAGATGCGCGCCTCTTCCAAGTACCGGGCGGCCACCAGGTACAGAGTCTCCCGGTCTGACCCGGGCCCGCACTGGGCGGCTTCGCGCGCGGCGATCGTCCCCAGCACAAACGGCAGATAACCTTTCTTCGTCGTGTCGTCCTGTACGATGAGCTGCAGTTGCCGCACCGCCTCGGACGCCACCTCCCGCTGCCCCGACTTGATCGCCGCCAGCGCCCGCGCCAGAGTCCGATCCGCGTCGAGCTGCACGCCCGCTGCACAGCATACGTAATACAGGACCGAGAGTCCGGACAGGCCAATGATGCTCAGGCCGCAGGCAAGCACCAGCGCCAACAGCCGATTGTGACGCAGCGCAGCGAAGCCGTGCGCCACGAGCGCAGTAACTCGCGCACGCAGCGTCCGACGCTCCGGCGTCGCGTCCGGTGTGGGGCTGGTCATCTGCGGAGCAGACATAACGATTCGACTTCCATGTCCAGGCGAACTCCCTTCCTGTTGGGAGAATTGCGGCAAGTTTGTACTCGAACCACCGCCCGCCTGTCAATGTGCGTTCCCGCTAGCAAGGGCTGCCGGGACCCGCTCCCAGCACTCGGGCCGACGGGGCGCGCGGCGCGTCTGTCGGGGAAACGGGGTGGCTCTGAGAACTGTTACAGCGCCGCTTCGGTGGTGGTCGTCATGCCAGTCACCAGTTCCATGATCCACACGTTCATGTCGTGCAGCATCTGGGGGTTGAGTTCGTCGCCACATGGATACTGGCGCAGCGTCACGTGCATGCCAGCCGTGTGGAACAGACGCAGTTCCTGGCACGTTGTCTCGACCGGGTAGTACTCCGAGTTCCGGCCCTGGGCGATGAACAAGGGAAGCTGCCGCGCCTGATCGTAATAGACGAGCGGGCAGTTGCCTGTCGGGAACGGGCCGCCGAGCGACAGGACGCCAGCGAACCGGCGCGGGTTGTTCAACCCCAGCCGGAATGCCATCGTGCCACCAGCCTGGTAGCCGGCCAGGAAGATCCGGTGCCGCGCAATGCTGAACTTCTCGCACGCCACGTCCAGACAATCGAACACGCTCGCTTCGGCAGCCGACACGTCGGCGTCGCAGGCCGTCCAGGTAAAGCCGCTGACGCCCGCCGCACAGGCGCGCGGTCCGCGCGGTCCGATCGACACGAAATTGCGCATGCTCACCAACGGCATCACCCGCTGCAGTTGCCGTTCGTCGGCCCCCGGCCCGTGCAGCCAGATCACGAGCGGATAGGCGTAGTTGCGTTCATAGTGCAGCGGGGCGAACAGCGAGTAATGCAGGCCCTGCTGGTGCGACTCTCGTAGTAATCCGTGTTCCAGTTGCAGGGGCTCGTGCATCTCCGCCGCGCCTTGCGCGCGAGTCAGGTGGAATCGATTCATAGGAGCTATATCACTTCAGGAACGGCCCATGCGGCATGCGCGTCCGATGCTCTCAGCTCTCGGACACAGCCTGCCCCACGGACACGGCCATACGTTGCTGACAGATCCACTGCTGAGGCGTTGTAGAACAGCCGGCGGCGAATGTCAATGTCACCCGCGCCCACCCGCGCCGCTTCCGATCGCGTGAACGGGGGGGCACTGCTGTCACCTGTCCCCCAGGCGTTCCCCCATCGCTTGGACGAGTCCTTCGACGGCGTTCACACGGTTCTGGAATATCGCGAGTTCGGCAGAGCCGTCAGAGCTCCAATTCGATGAATTCGATGAGAGGACAGGGCAGACAGGTCGAATATGAGGTTCCGCGATGCCAGGTCAACGAGGTAAACTCCCGGGCCCGCACCCGGGGTTCACGTGTCGGGACCGATCGGCGGCAGATCGGGCGCCGCGCGGCGCTGCCGCAGCTGTTCCAGCCTTCTGCGGTCCGACCGGTGCAGCGCCCAGGCAGCGCTCCCGACCACGATCAGCAGGCCGATGAAGCCCAGTCCGAGCCACAATCCCGGGCCCGGCCGGGAGTCGGCTGACAGGTCCCATGTCTGTGGCGCGCCGACAACGAACATCGGGCTCAGCTGGCGCTGCCGGGCGTCGTAGGCGGCCACGAGCGGATTGTGGTAGGCCCACAGTTTGTAGAACACGCCGTGCAGCAGCACCGGGCGATTCACATGGGGGGCGTCCACGAGTGGTTCCCATGCGGCCGGCAGCTCGGTCGTACAGCAGGTGCAGGGGAAGGACTCGCGATAAACGGGGCCGGCCTGCTCCCCTGGTGCACCCCGCACCTCAATCGGCTGGTCTCCCACCGGCACCACCACGTCCAGCTGGTAGTACGCATCGATTCCGAACCGGTGCCGGACGTCTGGCTCCTCGACCACGATGCGGGTGATCCGCCGCAGCCGGCCGGTGATCTGCCGCAGCGCCCCACGCTCCTGCTGCGGTTGCAGCAGCAATTGGCGCAGCACAGCCGGTTGTGTATGGCGGGCCAGTTGCGCTGCATCGGCGCGCCCCACGGCATGTAACAGCGCATAGAAACATTCCCGTTCGTCAGCCCCCAGCGGCAGCCCGTCGCGGTCACGCACGGCGTCCCACAACCCGATGTCCATTCCCCACTGGCCCAGCAGCACTTGGGGTACATCGATGCCCAGGCTGGCCTGCACCCGATCTGGCAGCCAGGCGACGCGAGGGGCCGCGAACAGCCATACTGGCTGGCCACTCCGTTCCGCACCCAGCTTGACGAACATCGCTACAGCCTGGACAGGCTCATGCAGCGCCGTGTGGCCTTCCCACGCCGCGGGCACCGCCCGCGCGAAAATCACGGCCGTGCCCGGCCCGCCGTCCAGGTCCACGTCGAGTTGATAGTAATGGTCGAATTCGAACAGCGACGCCTGCCGTGGCGTCAACGTCCGACGCGTCACGCTGCGCACCCGCCCGCCGACCACGAAGAAATCAGTCCGCGCGCTATCGGGCTCCGCACACAATGCCGACCAGGGCACGTCCGGACGCTGCCATCTCGCTATCTCGTCCCACCCGATCTGCGGCAAACGGTAGAGGATCTTCAGCAGCACCTCCTGATCCTCCGGGCCGATCGGCTGACCATCACGCAGCGCACGCAGATCGCTCTCCCCAATGTCGAACAGACGCAGCAACTGGCGCGGCGCCGCGAACGGAGCCATCGGCAGCTGCTGAGCCACGGCCGACATCGCCAGCAGCCAAACACAGAGGGAATGACGGATGACGAGTGACGAAGCACGAAGGAATGACGAATGACGAATGACGAATGACGAAGGTTGGTGTGGCGATGCAACGCTGGTGGAGGAACGCACTCCGTGGTGACTCGCGCCGCTGTCCCGCACTAATTCGCCCCTCATGACGTCATTCGTCATTCGTCATTCCTTCGTGCTTCCGTCATTCGTCATTCGTCATTCCCCATTCCCCATGCCGCACGGACTGCTCGTCGAACTGGGGCAGCACGCTGGGCGGGGCGGCGGACGGCATGGCGTGGCGTCCGGACCAGCGATTGGTGCGGTATACCCACACGGCCAGAACCAGGCTCACCAGCGCCGCCGCGCCGACACATGCCGCGAGGGTACGTGGGGTGAGGCCCCGCAGGCCGGCGTCGACCTCCGCCGGCGACTGCGGCGTCCAGTGCGTGATCGTTCCGAGCACGAGCGGTGTCAGGTTGAGTCCTCCGCGGGAGCCGTACAGCCAGCGTTTGAAGAAGATGCCGGTCACGGTCACCTCTTCCTGCAACGCGCGCCCCGGATTGTCGGCCGTCTGCTCGGGAAGTGGCGGAAAACCGGGGGGCAACGACTGCAGGTAGACAGCGATCGGCGAGTTACTGCCGTCATCCGGGCGCAGCCACACGACATCATAGCCATGGATGCCGACGTGTTGCTCGCGCGACGCTACGTGATAGCCCAGACGCGCGGTGCCGCGTACCCGGACCAGTCGCCCCCGGTAGGACTCGGGTTGCGAGAAGAGTTGCACGAACGAGACCGGGGTGCCGGCATCCGCAGCGGCCGGATCCGCCGACGTCGCCGACTCGACCAGCTCCCAGCTGCGGAGCCAGGCATCGTGGTCGTGTGATCTCAGCACCGTGTTGTCCTGTACCGCCTGCCATGCCCGCCGGTCCAATACCTGCTGCAGCTCTGCCAGCGCCCTTTGCTGCTCGTCCGTCACCGCCGCCTCGCCCGTCAGTGCGGTCAGCGCCGACAGCTGCTGCTGCCAACGCTGGTGCAGCGCAGCGAGGACGTCGCGGCACAGTTGCTGCCGTGCCGGCGCCAGCTCCGGGTGGTTCTCTGCCACCAGCTGGCGCGCACGCGCCTCGTATTCGGACCACTGCCGGGTCAGGTGCGCGAGCAGGTCGAGCCACGGCCGCTGCTGGTCCACCTCTAGTGCACGGCCGTGCCGGTGCTGCCACAACCCCTGCCGCAGCAGTTCGCGCTGTGACTGCGCCAGACTGTCACACACGGTCGACCAACTGTTCAACTGTGCCGTGGCCAGTGACCGATCGAACGAGGAGTCCAGCAGGTGCTCCAGCGCGACATGGCCCCGCGGGCCCCTCACGGTGGGCTCGGCGGACCCGTCCGTTGGGGTCGGTTGCGGCGCGGGCCGGGTATCAATCGGCCCCTGTTCCGCGGCGCGGTCCATCTGAAGGGCCGCGTCCTCCAGTCGCTGGAAGAAGTGCCAGTTCTCGGGATTTCGCGCTTCCTTCATCAGCACCAGGACTGTCATGACCAGGAAGACCAGCACCAGGAGTCGGAGCTGCATGGAGCGGGAGGAGTAGTTCGGCGGCGGTCGGCGCGGCCGACGCGGGGACGCCGGGGTGGAGGACGACTTCACATCGATCATGTGCGGTTCCAGCATGTACGAGGCGGGCGCTTGGCCGCCTGAACGCGGCGATCTTGCGTTCCGGTTCCTGGCGCTACAGACCTGGCACTATAGACAATGTGCCTGCGCCGGCTGCACCGGACAAGCCGTTGGGCGACCCGACCGGTGAGGCCGTCTGCGACGAAGGCGCCAACTGGGGGGCTATAATTCTCTCGAAGCGTTAGTTGGAGTTCTCTCCAAATAGTGGTAGTTTTTAGCCAGAGGGCCGGTCGAGTGTGCACCGAGTGAACGGACGGGGGCAGGAGAGGCGGCGTTCGCCGCGTAAGTTCCTGTGGGCCAAGGGGGTACGGTGTTTCGGCACGGATGATAAAGACACGGACGAGAAAGAAGTAGTCTAATGGCACGAGCTCTCACGCGCGCATCTGGTTGGGGGATGCGGTGGGTCTGGTGGGTGGTAGTGTTCGGGGCAGGCCGGTTGGCCGCCGAAGAGCCGGCGGCCGCCTTTCTCAATGCGTTGCGCGAGCAGCAGTACAATGACGCGGCGCTGGTCTATCTGGATCGGATGGAAGCTGATGCGCGGACGCCGGAGGCGTTTCGCCAGGAGATTCCGCTCGAACGCGGCATGACGATGATTCAGGCGGCGGTGCAGGAGCGGAACGCGGCGGCGCGCGAGAACCTGCTCAGCGCCGCGAAGGAGAATCTGGAGCGTTTTTTGCGGGAGCAGCCGGATCATCCGAGAAAGTCATCGGCACGTCGTCAGTTCGGCTTTCTGCTGCGGGAGTGGGCACGCATCAAGGTGGAGCAGGCGGCTCGGACGAGCGAGCCGACGATGCGCAAGGAGGCTGCGGCGCTGTACGACCAGGCGTACACAGTCTTCGACAACGCCGTGACGGAACTGCGGGAGCAACTGGCCAAGATACAGGGTCAGCCTGAGCGGGAGGTGGACGACAACGCCGGTGTGGACCTCGAGGCGCTGCGGAACGAGTATCTGGACGCGCTGTTGCGGCGCGCCGAAGTGCTGGAGAGCAAGGCGGACACCGAGCCGGCGGGGTCGGCGGAGCGGACGAAGCTGTTGACGGACGCCGTTGCGCTCTACGACGACATGTACACCAAGTACTGGAAGTTTGCGTGGGGGGTCCGCGCACGCCTGAACCAGGTGCGGACGCTGGTGAAACTCAACGACCTGGACAAAGCGCTGCAGTGCGTCACGAAGGACGTCATCGACCAGGCGGCGACCAGTCCGCCCGACAAGGAAGTGGCGCGCAAGCTGGTGACGCAGGGGTTTGTGCTGGCCATGGACTGCTGGCTGCACGAGTCCCGCCAGGAGTATGCGCAGGCGGTGGCCAGCACGACGCCGTGGGTGGCCCAGATTCGTCCGGCGGAAGAGACCGATGCCGACTGGATCCAGCTCAAGCTGCAGTTGGCCCGTGCCAATCGCGCCTGGGCGGAGGTGCTCCAGGCCAAGAATCCGCGCGATCCGCAAGTGGTGGCAGCGCGCGACGCGGCGCGGCAGTTGGCGCGGCAGGTGGCCCGCGCGCCGGGTGGCGACCAGGAGGCGGCGCGGACACTGCTGCGCGATCTGCCGGGCGGGGGCGCCAGGACCGATACCGCGGCCCAGCCGGTGGCCAGCACCTTTGAGGAAGCGAAGACGAATGCGGTGGATGCCATCGCCGAGATGCAGAATGAGCAGGACTTCGTGGTCCATGTGCCGGAGCGACTGGAGCGGGAGACGAACGAAGACCGCCGGGAGGAGCTGCGCGAGCAGCTGGCGGTGTCCGAGGAGTCGATAGCGCGGAACCATGCGGCAGCGATGGACAATCTGCTGCGGGCGCTGCAGCTGGCCGATGCCCAGACGCCGCTCGACGACCTCAATCTAGTGCTGCGGCTGCTGGCGCACCTGCACTTCCTGCAGGAAGACTACTACGATGCCGCGGTGCTCGGTGAGTTCGTCGGCCGGAAGTTTCCTGGTTCGGCCGGCGCGCAGCTGTGTGCCCGCATCGCGCTGTTGGCCTATCTCAAGCTGTACGAAACGGGGGAAGCGGAGGATAAGGAGTTTGCAAGTGACCACATAGTGTCGCTGGCGGCATACATGGTCAACACGTGGGCCGGGAGTCCGGAGGCTGCCGACGCGATCAACGCGTTGATTCCGTTTCTGATCAGTCGGGGCGAGATGGCGAAGGCCCGCGAGTACGTGGAGGGGATCCCTGAGAATTCCCCGCAGCGGGCGTCGGCCGAGCTCCGCGTGGGGGAATCCCTCTGGCGCGACTACCTGCTGGGGATGGATCAGGTCCGGCAGTGGGAGCGGGACGCGCAGGAGCCAGACGCAGCGCAGGAGGAACTGCAGGACAACATCGCGCGGCGCAAGCCGGAGCTGGAGGAACTCAAGCAGAACGCGCTCCAGGTGCTCGAAACGGGCGTGGAGCGGATGCGGCAGGCGGGTACGGTCGACGCGACGGTTCCGCGGGCCGTGCTGGCGCTGGCACAGATCTACGTCAATCTCGATCAGGCTTCCCAGGCCATCGCGCTGCTGGACGACGAGAAGATCGGTGCGCTGGCGATGGTGCAGCGCAACGACCCGGTGCTGGATACCCCGGCCCTGCGGGAGCACGCTTACCGCGTGGCGCTCAGCGCCGTCGTGTCCGCGCTGCCGAAAGTTACCGACGGTGACGCGCGTACGGAGCTGATCGCCCGCAGCCAGCAGCTGATGCAGGCGCTGCGCACGGAAGTGGGAGACACACCCGAGGCGCAGCAGCGCCTGGTGGAGATCTTCTACAGCCTGGCACGCGGATTGGAGACCCAGATCAAACTGCTGGAGCGGCCGGAAGATCGGCGGGCGCTGTCCGACGGATTCCGGGCGTTCCTGGACGAGGTGCGCGGGCAGGCGACCGACCTGCGCGTGCTCAATTGGGTGGCCGAATCTTACACCGGCCTGGGAAGCGGGCTCTCGAGCGACAAGGCCTCGGCCGACGCCGCCCGGGGCTGCTACACCAGCGCCGTCGCCACGTACCAGCAGATCCTGGACCAGAGCGAGTCGCTGGGGGTGACACCCGATATGAAGCGGCAGGTGCTGGTGCGTCAGGCGCTGGCCCGCCGGGCCGTCGGCCAGTACGAGCAGGCGATCCAGACGTTCCGGACCGTGCTGGCAGAGGACGACTGCAAGGTGAACGTGCAGATCGAGGCGGCGCTGACCTATCAGCTGTGGGGGGCGGAGCCGAAACAGGCACTGAAGTACAAAAACGCCATTGGCGGCGGCGAAGTAGATCCCCGCACGCAGCGCGCGATCATCTGGGGCTGGAACCGCATCGCCCAGGCGACCGCGCGCTACAAGGAACATCGCGAGATCTACTTCCAGGCCCGCTATCAAGCCGCGCACTGTTACTACGAGTATGCCACGCACATGCGGGCACCGGCCGATCGCGAAAAGTACTTGAAGTACGCCAAGGACTGCATCGTCGTCACCTACCGGCTGTATCCGAAGCTGGGAGGGGCCGAGTGGTATCCGAAGTACAACGCACTGCTCAAGAAGATCCAATCCGCACTCCGCGAGTCGCCGGTCGGGCTGGCGGCGGAAACGCCTGCGTTGGGAGCCCGCTGAACGCGCATGCGGGGGGGGCGCGGCCCCGCACATAACTTCCGGTGCACAACATCTGGCGGCCACCGGCCGCCGGACGACGAAACACGAAGGGTTCAGCAACAAAAGGATGTCTCGATGACCAGAGCCGAACGACCGGTGGTGAGAGGGCGTGATACAGCGTGTGGCAGAGGGGGGCAGCCGGCGGGTGGGGCGGCCGCCGCCGTGCGGCGCTGCCACGCGTATCTGCTGGGTATGACTTTCTGCCTGTTGGCCATGCCGCTTGCCGCGCAAGGCCAGCAGTCCGACTCCGTGGTGGGCGATCGCGGGGTGCCGACGTTTGGTACCATCACGGAGATCACTCGGGTCCAGATCACCGTCGACACGCCCCAGGGCAAGAAGCTGTTCCCCGTCAACGAGACGCAGAAGGTGACGTTCAAGGACGAGCCGCGCGAGCTGCGCAACGCGCGTGACGGAATTCTGCGCGGCCAGCTGGAAAACTCCCGCTCGGATCTGGAAAAGATCAGTCTGGACGGGATCACGCGCAAGGAGATTCGCCAGGACATCGAGTTTTACAAGGCCTACTGCGACGGCCGCCTGGCGCTGGTGGGAGGGGGCGACAAGGCTGCGGCCGTGAAAGCGCTCCGCGCATTTGTCGAGAATCCGGCCAACAACGCGAGTCACCACTACTACACCGCGATCGAACTGCTGGGCGATCTGGCCGTCGCGTTGGCCAGCTATGACAACGGTATCAAGTACTACAGCCAGCTCGCGGAAGCGCCCTGGCCTGACTCCAAACTCCGGGCGACGATTCTGGAAGCCAACGCCATGGTAGCCAGCGGCCGCTATGAGGAAGCCTTGGCCCGGTTCGATAGCGCGCTGGCCGCCAGCCTCGATGACGCGCGGGCACGGGAACAGAAACTGCTGGCCACGCTCGGCCGCGCCGTCTGCCTGGCCCGTCTCGGGAAACCGGAGGAGGGCATTGCGCTGGTGACCCAGATCATCGATGAGAACAACTCGCAGGAAAAACCGGTGCTGTTCGCCCGGGCCTATAACGCCCTGGGCACCTGTTACCTGCAAGCCAATAAACGTCAGGATGCGCTGCTGGCCTTTCTGCACGTCGATCTGCTCTTCAATCAGGACCCGGATGCCCACGCGGAAGCGCTGTACCATCTGAGCGCCCTGTGGCAGGAGACGGGCAAGTCCGAACGTGCGCTCAAGGCGCGCAGTCTCCTGGAGAGTCGGTATTCGGGGAGTCCCTGGGCCAACAGGAAAGACAAGTCGTAGGGATTGTACCAGCTGTGCACCTGCCACCGGTGGTGAACCGGCTTTCGCGCCGGCCGCCGATTACGGCCGACAAAGGGCCGGGCTAGAATAGTCATGATCCGAACGCACATACGTTGTTAACGGGAGATAGTTATGCGGCAACGAGCCTGGTTGGGGTGCTGGGGGGCGACCCGGGGGTGGCGGCTCTGTGCCATCCTGCTGGCCGGGATGCTGGCCTGGGCGCAGACGGACACGCTGGCGATCGCGCTGGCTCAGGAAGCGAACACGCAGGAGGGTCAGGCCGGGGATCTGCCGGCCGAGGAGCCGGCCGAAGACCTGATCGACGACGTGCCCGCGCCGGATGACGCGGCTGCGGAGCCGGCCACCGCACCACCGGCCGCCGCACCGGCCGCCGCACCGGCGGCTGCTGCACCGGCGGAGGTGGACCAGCCGACCCGGCCACCCGAGACGAGCCTGCTGTCCGAGGCGCTCCAGGCGCTGGGCTGGTTCTACACCCTCAGTTTCCTGCTGCTGTCGTTTCTGCTCGTGGCGCTGCTGGTGATGAACCTGCTGGCAGCCCGCCGGGAAAACGTCTGCCCCACCGCGCTGGTCGAAGGTTTTGAACAGCATCTGGACGACAAGCAGTACCAGGAGGCGTACGAGCTGGCCAAGGGGGACGATTCCTACCTGGGCCAGGTGCTCGCCGCCGGGCTGTCGAAACTGTCGGCCGGCTACCCGCAGGCGATCGAGGCCATGCAGGAGGTGGCGGAAGAAGAGAACATGAAGATGGACCATCGCCTGAGCTACATGGCGCTGATCGGCACGGTCAGCCCCATGCTCGGACTCTTCGGCACCGTCGATGGCATGATCCGTTCGTTCGGCGTGATTGCCCATTCGGTTGGCACTCCGCCACCGTCCGAACTGGCCCGCGGCGTCGCCACCGCGCTTTGGACGACGCTCGTCGGGCTGGCCATCGCCATTCCGGCAGTCGCGGCCTTCGGGATCATCAAGAACCGCGTCGATCGGCGTGTGCTGGAGGTCGGTATCATCAGTGAAGGGTTGATGTCGCGCTTCGAGAACGTCGGCCCGCGTAAGAAGTGATCGCAGGGAGCCAGTGGGAGAGTGGGAGTAGGTGTATGCGGTTTCGACACAGACGTGACGGCCCGAAGGCGGAAATGGACATGACGCCGATGATCGACATGGCATTCCAGTTGATCGCCTTCTTCATGTTCGCCATCAGTTTCTCCCAGAACGAACAGGATGAACGCGTCATGCTGCCGGACAGTGTGTTGGCCAAGCCGGCCAATCAGCCGCTCAAGCACCCGGTCACGCTGCACCTGACGCGGACGGGGAACGTGATCTACGGCGGCCAGGAGCTGCCGGCCCTGGAGCGTCTGCGACCGTACCTGGTGAACGAGCGGATGGTGTTGCAGGGACGCAATCGCACGATGGAGGATGCGACGGTCGTCATCCGGGCCGACCGGCTGGCGAGAGCAGGTGTCGTCCAGAAGTTGATCCAGATGTGCCAGGAAGAGAAGTTCGAGAAGTTCGCGCTGCGCGCCCAGGAAGATATCGGGCCTTGACGACCTGTCGAGGGGATACTGCGCGCTGGAGTCGAGATCGGCCATGAAACTTCGTCGTATCGGCAAGGGTTCCGAATCGAAGATCGAGCTGCAGATGACGCCGATGATCGACGTTGTGTTCCAGCTGCTCGTGTTCTTCCTCTTCACCTTTCGGATTGCCACGCAGGAAGGCGACTTCAACATCAAGATGCCCTTGACGACCTACTCGTCCAGCCAGACGGTGGCCGCCGAAAGCCCGGTCGTCATGATGCACGTGCGGCTGCGGGCGGACGGCAGCGGGCGACTGCGTCAGTCCGGCGGCATCGTGGTCAACGGCGATCGGGTGCTCGACAGCTTCGAGCAGCTGCACAATTACGTGATTGGAGTGATTGGCGGCCACGAGCCGTCGGCCAAGGCGGACGCGGAAGTCGAGCTGGACTGCGACTACAACCTGCACTACGAGCACCTGATCGACGCGATTACGGCCGTCTCGGGCTACGTCGACAAATCCACCGGGCAGGTCAATCGCCTGATCGACAAGATCAGTTTCACACCCCCGCAGGCTGCGCCGGGTTCCTAGCGGGACCGGCAGCCGGCCCGGCGCGCGCGCCGGCCCCCGGGTGTGCGCCGAGCGGGCGGGACGCACCGCCGCTCACGCCCGCGGGTGGAACTGGCTGTGCACCTTCTTGAGCCGCGACTGTTCGACATGCGTGTAGATCTGGGTCGTGGCGATGCTGGCGTGTCCGAGCAGCTCCTGGACTTGCCGCAGATCGGCGCCGCCGGCCAGCAGATGGGTGGCGAAACTGTGCCGCAGCGTGTGGGGGCTGATCGAGTCGGGCAGGCCGGCGCGCGCTGCGTACTTCTTGACAAGTTCCCAGATGGTTTCCCGCCGCAGCGGCCGGCCGCGGCGCGAGAGGAACAGCCAGGTGGGGGACGCGACCGCGTGGGCCGCCAGGCGTGCCCGTTCGTGGTCCAGGTAGTCCCGGACCGCCGCGATCGCCTGCGTGCCCAACGGGACCAGCCGCTGCTTGTTGCCTTTCCCCTGGCACTTGGCGTACCGCTCGTCCAGGTGGACGTCGGGTAAGCTCAGATGTGCCACTTCGGAGACGCGGCAGCCGGTGGCGTAGAGCAGTTCCAGCAGCGCTCGATCCCGCCGCCAGAACGTGTCGTGGCGGTTGGGTGCGGCGAGAAACCGGGTCACCATGGCTGGCGACAACACATGCGGAATGCGCTGCCACAGCTTCTGGCTGCCAAGCAGCTCCGCCAGGTTCTCCTGCAGGATCCCCTCCAGCTGCAGATAGCGCAGGTACATGCGCAAGGCGACGATGTGCCGCGCGATGCTGGCCGGGGCCAACTGCTCGGAATGCAGCCACGCGACGAAGTCCGACAGGTCGGCAATCCGCAGCGACTGGACGTGGCGTCCGGCCAGCCACGTCTGGAACCGCCGCATGTCGCGGCGATAAGCGGCCAGCGTGTTGGCGGCCAGCCGGCACTCGCCCGCCAGATACTCGAAGAACGCCTCCGTGAACCGGCCTTCCGGGCGCTGCGGCGGCTGGGCGCGGGCAACCAGGAGTTGGCGTTTGCGGATCGACATATCGTCATGCGTCGGTGCCCGACGCGTCGCGACTGCAGTGCATTCCGCGTTCGGGTGCCGAGTTGGTCCCCCCTGCCCTGTCACGATCTCCGACCGTAACGACTGGACAAGCCTTGACGCGCGCAGCGCGCTGCAGTCTGGCGGCGATCGTCTCCCGTTGTCAACTGCCGCCCGGAACCCCTATAACGGAGAGGCGAAACGGCGGACACTGCATTGAGGAGGACGATTGATGAGGGTTCTGGTCACAGGCGGTGCGGGCTATATCGGCTCGCATGCGGTGCGCCTGTTGCTGCGCGCCGGGCATGATGTGTGGGTGTACGACAATCTGTCGCGTGGCCACCGCGCCGCCGTGCCCGAAGGGCGGCTGATCGAAGGCGACCTGGTGGACCGCCCGCGGCTGGAACAGGCACTGGGCACGCACCGGATCGAGGCGGTGATGCATTTTGCGGCCTTCGCGCTGGTGGGTGAGTCGGTCGCCGACCCGGCCTTGTACTATGCCAATAACGTCGTGTCCACGCTGGCGCTGCTGGACGCGCTGCGCGCGACCGGGATTACGCGGATCGTGTTCTCCAGCACCACCGCCACCTACGGCGTGCCACAGCGGATCCCGATCACGGAGGACGAGAGTCGCCAGCCGATCAATCCGTACGGGTTCACCAAGCTGGTGATCGAACGGGCGCTGGAGGACTACTCGCACGCGTACGGGCTGGGCTTCGCCGCGCTGCGCTACTTCAACGCGGCGGGGGCCGCGCCCGCCGGCGATCTTGGGGAAGACCACCACCCGGAGTCGCACCTGATTCCGATCGTGCTGCAGGTGGCGCTGGGCCAGCGGTCGCACGTGACCATCTTCGGGGACGACTATCCGACTGCGGACGGCACCTGCATCCGCGACTACATCCACGTCGACGATCTGGGCGCCGCCCACGTCCGCGCGCTGGAGAAGGTGGAGCCGGGGCGCGGCCTGCAGCTGAATCTCGGCACCGGGCGCGGGCACAGCGTGCGGGAAGTAGTGGACGCGTGCCGGCGCGTCACCGGCCATCCCATTCCCGCCGAGATTGGCCCGCGGCGCGCCGGGGATCCGCCGGAACTGGTGGCCGACAGCCGCCGGGCTCAGGCCACCCTCGACTGGACTCCGCACTACACCGGCATCGAAGAGATCGTGCAGACCGCGTGGCAGTGGCATCGTACGCATCCCCGGGGATTCGCGGCCGCCGAATGATCCGATGCAGCAGATCCTGATCGAGAAACCGTATCGGTTCATCCCGCCCTACCGGGGCCGGTGGTGGCCCACCCTCATCCGCGACGCCAACCTGAACGGGCTCTGGCTGCGCCGCGCCCAGGGGGTGGAGGAGTACGAACTGCGGAATGTGACGCATCTGACCCGCTCGCTGCAGGCCGGGCACGGCATCCTGCTGACCCCCAACCACTCCCGCCTGGCCGATCCGCTGGTGATGGGCTGGCTGGCGCGGGAAGCCCGCTGCCTGGTCTACGCCATGGCCAGCTGGCATCTGTTCAACAGCGGCCGGTTCACGGCGTGGGCGATCCGCCGGATGGGCGGTTTCAGCGTGTATCGCGAAGGAGTCGATCGCCAGGCGATCAATGTCGCGATCGAGGTTCTGGAGACGGCCGCCCGCCCGCTGGTCATCTTCCCGGAAGGAGCCGTATCGCGGACCAACGATCGCCTGCAGGCACTGCTGGACGGCGTGGCATTTGTCGCGCGGGCGGCGGCGAAACGCCGGGCCAAAGCGGTCCGTGGCGGACGCGTCGTGGTGCATCCGGTGGCCATCAAGTACCTGTTCGGCGGCGACCTGGACGTCACCGCCGACCCGGTGCTGACGGAAATCGAACAGCGGCTGAGCTGGCAGCCGCAGAAGCAACTCCCGACCGATCAGCGGATTGCCAAGGTCGGCTTGGCGCTGTTGAGTCTGAAAGAGCTGGAGTACCTGGGGCGGACCTCCGCGGATCCGCTGGCCGACCGGATGCAGCGCCTCATCGACCGGCTGCTTTGCCCGCTGGAGGAAGAGTGGTTGGGGGCCCCCGCACCGGGCGCGGTGATTCCTCGCGTCAAGGTGCTGCGCATGAAGATCATGCCGGACATGGTCCGCGGCAGCCTGGCAGAGGCTGAACGGCAGCGTCGCTGGCGCCAGCTCTCGGATATCTACCTGGCACAACAGATCTCCAACTATCCGCCAAATTATCTGCGCCACCCGACTGTCGAACGGCTGCTGGAGACCATCGAACGCTATGAAGAGGATCTGACCGATCGGGTGCGCGTGCACGGGCATCTGAAAGCCATCATCGACGTCGGACCACCGATACCGGTGAGCCCGGAGCGCGACCGCCACGCAACGGTCGATCCGCTGATGGCGGAAATCGAGCGGCAGTTACAGGGCATGCTGGATCGGCTCGCAGGCGAATCACGCATCTACAGCGCGCCCACCTCCCCTGCGGCGGCGCACTGATGCGCAGCCGTAGCTGCGGCGGCCTCCGCTCGCCTGCACCCGGCACCGGTCCGCCGCACACGGTGCTCCCCGGCAGGCATGACGTGGTGAAAGGCCCGAAGAAACGGCCCTGGTGCCGGTTTTGATATTTGTTCCACCGGTGAGTCACTTCGCATTAGCAGTTTACTTCTCACTGCGAACCCTGTGTCAGGTTGGCGACCCTGTACCAGGGGTGCGGTACCGGGATAGCTGTCGTCTGGCCGAAGGTCAGTTCTCACCGTTGCCCCAGGCTACGTTGATAGTGGTCTTCGGCCAATTGCGGGATGTAACCGCTGCATGGTGAGGAGGTAGGCAGTCCATGCGAATGGGCCCATCCATGGCATGGATTTGTCCACTACAACCGGCTCAGAATGACCGAGCCTTTCACCGTCCCACGGCAGGCACGACGCCCGACTGGAACTCTTGAATCCCGCGGTGAACAGTGAGATCATGGAAATGCGACGTCCCCCAAACCCGAACCTCCCCCAAACCCGAAACCTCAGGGCAACTGGACAGTAGCAAAAGGATGGTTCGCAAACTGATCGTCACCGTGCTTGTCACTTGTCTGGGGCTGGCAGTCCTATTCCCATGGGGCGACAGCTACGCGCCAGAAGGCAACCCGTTTGCCGGCCCGCTGTGGCTGCTGAAGACTCAGGCGGCAGCCGATTTTCGAGGCGGGTGTTGCTTGATCGTTGTCTTGGTGCCCATGATGGCTGCAATTGGTATCAAGACAAATGCAGTCACAGTAGTCTTGTGCATTCTCGGCGTCTCGCTCTGGATCGCTGTTGGAATTCTACTGGGAGTTAGTGCTGTAGTGTAACGGCCGTAGAAATGGTGAGCGACTTGTCACGGAAAGCACGGCCGTCTTCAGGCAAGATGAGTGCGGCGACACAGTTGTGGTCATGGGAACCACCAGGAACGGCAGCCCGATTCCGTGGAAGGAGACCAGGTTCCAGATCTGTTCCACCAGGCGCTCTTCACGCGCATGTGGCGCAAATTATGCAACTGGGGGGTTAGTTCTGCCCGGCTTCGGAACCGGTCTGTAGTGCGATCGCCGCGGCCAGCGGCGGCATCGCAGTTCCTGCCGGGCTACGGCGGCAAGGGGGCCGTCGCGATTGTCCCGGTTGTGCGGGCGCGGCGTGTTGCGCGCGCCTACCAGACTCCCGCATCGCTGGCGCTGGCGCCGTAGACTGGCGGCTGCGTGACGTAAACTAGCGCGGCACCAACTTCGGAGCAATGATTGTGGCTTCTATCGTGTTCGTCATCGGCACGGTCAACCTCATCCTGGGGTTCGCGTTGGCTGTGGCCCTGGAACGGCGCATCGTGGTGTACCTGCCGCGGTGGCGCGGCAGGGCTGCCGCGCTGATGCCCCATGACCTGGACGTGGTGGATAACGTTCACGACAAATGGCGCTGGATGCTCGAACAGGCGAACGCCGAGTTCCGCACCTTCACGGAAGCGTCGGTGCATGTCCTCAATCTGGCGGTCAGCACGTATCGCAACGACCTGCTGGACATTGAAGACCTGGTCCGCAGCGCGATCGCGAAGCGGAATCCGGAGGCGATTCACGATGCCGTGCAGGAACTGGTGGCGCTGAACGCGGAATGGGTGACGCAACAGCGCAACGTGGTCCGGATGATCGGGGAGAAACGTGCGGAGCTGGGGGCGTACGCCGACCTGGGGGACCACCTGGAAGCGGTGCTGCTGGAGCAGTCTCCGGCGATCGAACAGGTCTGCCAGGCGATCTCCGGCATCGACGCGAAGAGCGACGAGGAGGCGGGTGAGAAGATCATCCGCGAACTGACACAGCTCGTGCGTCTGATCCACACACTGCGGGATTCGATCGCAGAGGTGATGCTGGCCATCTGTACCCGCGAGGACCGTCTGGAGTCGGTCGACCACATGCAACACACCGATCCGCTGACCGGGCTGTGGAACCGGCTGGGCGTCGAGTGCCAGTTGCACAAGTGGTGGCGGGAGGACCCGGAACGGCAGCGGCTGATGAGCATCGCGCTGGTGGACTGCGAGCGTCTGGGAAAGACGAATGAATTTGCCAGCACCCGGGTCGCCGACCGCATCCTGCAGGCGCTGGCCGACGTGCTCAAGCACCAGGTGAGTCGGGACAGCGGGTTTGAACGCGTGTTCCGCTACAACGGCCATCAGTTCCTGTTGTTCTTCGAGGACGTCGGGCTCAGCTCTGCCACCGACACGGTGGAACGCGTCCGCCAGGTCGTGGCGGCGACGTTGTTCGAGCACCGCGGCAAGCAGTACTCGCTGACAGTCTCCGCGGGGGTCACGGCGCTGCGGCCCGAGGACGACATACACCAGCTGCTCAGCCGGGCGAGCCTCCTGGTGACGCAGGCCAAGGCCGACGGCGGCAATCGCACGTGCATCGACGACGGACCGAACGTGGAGGTTGTGCCGGTGGCGAAACAGGACGTGGCACCGCGCACCTTCAAGATCGAATGACCGCCTGGACGACACGCGGGTGACCGGCCAGATCAGGAGTCGTGGTGGCGGGTTCGAACCGGCCGTCACGGGCGATGATCTGGTGCACGGCGCGCTCGATCATGGGGCTGATCTCCAGCAGCAACCTGCCGCCGGACCGCAACCGGTCGGCCGCCTGTGGCACCAGGCGTTCGATGACCTCGGCGCCGGTCGGGCCCGCCAGGAGCGCCTGACGCGGCTCATAGTCGCGTACGTCCCGCGGCAGCTGCGCGTACTCCGGCTCGCTCACGTACGGCGGATTGCTCAGGACAAAGTCGAAACGGACGTCCGCCGGGACAGGTTCCAGCAGATCGCCCGGGCACAGCGTGACCCGGTCCAGCACCCCGTGGCGCTGGCAGTTTTCGGTTGCGACCGCCACCGCCGCCGCGCTGAGGTCGGTGGCCCAGACGCGGCACTCGGGCACGTGCCGGGCCGCGCAGACGGCGAGCACGCCGCTGCCGGTCCCCACGTCGGCGATCACCGGCGGTGCCGCTCGGCCGCCCTGCGCTTTGATCGCGTCCAACAGCGCGACCACTACAAACTCCGTCTCCGGTCGCGGAATGAGCACTGCGGGTGTGACGTGGAATTCCAGTGAGTAGAACTCGCGCGCGCCGGTCAGATAGGCGACGGGCATGCCCGCCGCCCGCTGGCGGACCAGCTCGCGGAACTGGCTTCGCTGTGCCTCGGACGCGACCTCGTGGTAGGCCGTGAACAGCTCGATGCGGCGGCAGGAGCAGGCGTGGGCCAGCAGCAACTGGGCATCAAGCTGCGGGCTCTCTGAACCGTGCTGCCGGAGATAGTCCGTCGTCCAGGTGAGCAGCCGTCCCAGAGTCCACTGTTTGTCCGAAGGCATGCTGATCTCCGCACGCTGCCCGCCTCGCCTCGCGCCGCCAAGCGGTCAGTTCAGGTCGGCTTTCATCGAGCTCCGCAACTGGTCGCGATCGAACGCGATCAGCGCTTCCGTGATCGGCCCCACGTCCCCCGCGAGGATCTGGTCGAGCTTATAGAGTGTCAGGTTGATGCGGTGGTCCGTCACCCGGTTCTCCGGGAAGTTGTAGGTGCGAACGCGCTGGCTGCGGTCGCCCGATCCCACCAGGCTCTTGCGTTCCGTGGCCCGCTTCTGGTGCTCCTGCTGCTGATATAAATCGTACAGTCGCGACTTGAGAATGCGGATAGCTTTGGCCAGGTTCTTGTGCTGGCTTTTCTCATCCTGCATCGAGACCACGATGCCCGTCTCGTGATGGGTCAGACGCACGGCCGAGGCGGTCTTGTTGACGTGCTGGCCACCCGGCCCGCTGGCATGGAAGATGTCCTTGCGGTAGTCGTCTGGCTTGAGGTTGATTTCCACGTCCTCCGGCTCCGGCAGCACCGCGACCGTGGCCGCCGATGTGTGGATGCGCCCCTTGGCTTCCGTTTCCGGCACGCGCTGCACACGGTGCCCACCACTCTCGTACCGCAGTTCGCGATACACCCCTTCCCCTTCGAACGCCAGGGTGGCCTCTTTGAGCCCGCCCAGCTCCGTCGGGCTCGCGTCCAACACCTCCACCTTCCAGTCGCGCAGTTCGGCGTACTTCCTGTACATCTCGTACAGGTCGCGCGCAAACAACGCCGCTTCGTCGCCCCCGGTCCCCGCGCGGATCTCCATCACGCACCGTGTACGGTTGGCGTCTTCACCGCCAACGGTCAGGTCCAGCAGGTCGTTCCACAGCTCCTCCCGCCGCTCCACCGCCCCGGGCAGCTCCGCGCTGGCCATCTCCCGCTCGTCCTGGTCGTCGCTCTTGGCCATCTGCTTGAGCTCGGCGACCTCGTCACACATGTGCTTGAACGCGCGATACTTCGTCACCAGCTTGGCCAGCGACCCGTGCTCGCGGGCAATGGCTGCCATCCGCGCCGGGTTGGCAACGATGGCCGGATCCAGCATCTGACGCTCAAGCTCTTCAAACCGCGCCAGCTTGGCTTCGAGTACTTCACGCATCCGACCTACCCATTACGCAAGACGACTCCCGCCGGGATCGCACAGCGATGGTCAGCCGCCGCGTCCGCCAGACCCGCACGGTCAGCTGCCGGCGATCGCCTCCGCCGCGGCCACGCCGGGGATACCACGCCAGACGCCGCCTTCACGCAATCCATCAACATCGGCGCGCACTCTCGTTCGCTACGGATCCGCCCGGCGCAACGCACGCTTCATCGCCACCGCACACGGTTAGAATCGGACTCGGTCGACCGGCACTACGACTTCTTCTTTTTGGCCCGCTCCAGGCTGGAGTAGCTGCCGGCAGCGAACTTGTTCTGGAACTTCTCGATGCGCCCAGCCGTGTCGACGTACTTCAACTTGCCCGTGTAGAACGGATGACACGCGTTGCAGATGTCGACCTTCAGTTCCTTACGCGTGCTGCGCGTCTCGAACTTGTTCCCACAGCCGCAGGTTACGAGCGTCTCGAAATACTCAGGGTGAATGCCTTCTTTCATTTCCTTAAGTTCCCGCAGCGAATAGACTTGGGGGGGGCTCTTGGCGGATTTTTGAAAGCCGGCAGTATAGCAGCGGCCCTGCCAGCCAACAAGGGGGAGCCGCACCGCCGACACCCGGCAGTGCAGGAACGCACTTTCTCGGGAGAGCGATCAGGGGAATTCGGAATTGACCGTGTGGCACTTGTTAGCCGTGCTGAAGGAACGGATCGGCGAGCCCAACAGGCGCCCCGTCAGGTCACATGCTCAGAAACGGACCTTGTGATCGACGCTGTTCAGCAGTCAGCACGGCCAACAAGTAGGCCACACGATCTGAAACAGACACTCTGACTCCAGCCCGTGGGGTGGTGCAAGAGAGGAGAAAGTAGAGAGGAGACCGCGGGAGCGAAGAGAGAACGGTGGCCTTTATCTTCTTTGCTCTACTTTCTCCTCTCTCCTCTCATTGGAGGGGTGCCATGCCTCAGGCGATCGGCGATCAGCGTGTCGACCAGCAACTGCATCACATGGTATGCCACCACCGGCACAATGTTGAACCCCAGCTCCATGCAGACCTGCAGCCCTACGGCGAGGGTCTTCTGGCTGCCGGCAATCCCCACGGCAATCTGGTCGGGCCGGTCCATCCCCAGACGGCGCGCGCCGAGCAGTCCGATGGTCAGGATCGCCAGATGGATCCCCAGCACGCAGGCGATGACGATGAGCAGTTCAGACAGGACCCAGCCGCCCCCCGCTGCCTGGAATCGCCGGGCCGTCTGGACCGATCCGAAGTACATGATGCACAGAATTCCAAGCTGGGCGGCCGTGCCCAGCGCAACTGTATGGCGCGTCGCCCAGCGGCCGAATTCCCGCGCCAGGCGGAGGGCCTGCGCAACGACCATCGGCAATACGACGAAGAACGCAAGATGGCGCATCATCTGGACCGCGTCAATCTCGGCCGACTTGCCGGTCAACGTCAGTACCCAGAAGGGAGTGACCAGGAAACAGCTGGCGTTGGTGATCACTGTCACCACGATGCTGACCGCATCGTTCCCGCCAGCACGCCGCGTCCAGACCGCCGCCGACGCCAACGTGCAGGGGATGGCCGCGGTGGCGAGCATGCCGAGCCCCATGTCGCGACTCAGCCACCGGGTACCCAGCAGTATTACCACCGACCAGGTCAACAGCGGCACGGCCACGGAATTCATGGCCACACCCAGAAGCGGTGGCCATGGCGTGCGAATCGTCTGCCAGACTGACCGCGCCTCGAGCGGCAATGCCATCAGGAACAGAACGATTGCTACGATGCCGTAACGAATCATGGCGCTGTTGGCCAGCGCCTCGAGAGGCGCCGTGAGCGACGAACCGGACCCGAGGAACCCGGCCAACAACACGCCGGCCAACGCGATCAAGAACCAACGCTGGGCGAGAAACGCTTTCATCCCCGAGACTTTCTGTTCCGGACCCATCGGTGGACACGGTGGACACACACGTTTGGATCGCCTGCCGCTGGCAGCGTCCCGCCGTACATCGCAAGACCTGACAGACCTGGTGAAAAACAACCCGACCAAAAAAAAGACCTGCCGACCAAAGAGACCTGGCACACGCCTGTGGCTCCGCTGCCGAACGGACGACATGTTAACCCGGATCGGCGTTCTGCCAATGTCTGGTCGGGTAATGTCCGATCGGGCGGGACGGTCCGGCGAACGTGACGGCCCCCCCTTCTGGCATAGGCTCCACTCTGATCTATCCCGCAAACGGCTGTCCGGTTTATTATGTCGGTGGGCGCGGTATGCGCCGGCGGACCGCGCTCGCTCCGCGTTCCGGTGGTGGGGTGTCTGGTTGGTTATCGTAAGCTGTGATTGGCGAATATGTTACGTTACTGGACTGCCGGAGAATCGCACGGCAAGACGCTGGTGGCGCTGGTGGACGGCTTTCCTGCCGGCGTGGCGATCGACACGGCGCGTATCGATGCTGAGTTGCAGCGGCGGCAAGGTGGGTACGGCCGCGGCGGGCGTCAACGGATCGAGGCGGACTGCGTCGAGTTGCTCACGGGCGTTTGGAAGGGACTGTCGCTGGGCAGTCCCATTGCGCTGCAGGTGGTCAATCGGGACTACAAGCTGGAGCGGATGGAGGATCTGACGCGTCCTCGACCGGGGCACGGAGACCTGGCGGGTGCAGTCAAGTTCCTGGGTCCGATCCGGAGTGTTCTGGAGCGGGCCAGTGCACGCGAGACGACGGTGAGGGTCGCGGCCGGTGCGCTGGCCCGACAACTGCTTGAGCGGTTCGGCATCCGTGCCATGGGGTATGTGGTGGAGTTGGGCGGGATCCGTGTTGATCCTCCGGACTGTGCATGGGACGAACGCCTGGCGCGGCGCGCGGAGAGCGTGATTTACTCGCTAGATCCGCGCCGCGATGCGGAGATCACGGCGCTGATTGATGCGACGGGCAAAGCGGGTGATACACTGGGGGGCGTGGTCGAGGTGTGTGTCGAGGGACTTCCGATCGGGCTCGGAACCCATGCGCAGTGGGACCAGAAGCTGGATGGGCGTGTGGCACAGGCCGTGATGGCGGTGCAGGCCATCAAAGGGGTGGAGATTGGGTTGGGTTTTGAAGCTGCGCGCCGAGTCGGGTCGCGCGTGCACGATCCGATCCGCTTCGATGCAGACCAGATGGCGGGTCCGACATTGGGATACGTACGGACGAGCAACCATGCAGGCGGGCTGGAGGCGGGCATGACGAACGGTCAGCCGCTGGTGGTGCGGGCGGCGATGAAGCCGATCAGCACGCTGCGTAAACCGCTCGCATCGATTGACCTGAACACCAAGCAGCCGGCGCTGGCGGAATACGAGCGGAGCGACGTGTGTGCGGTGCCGGCGGCCAGTGTGATCATTGAGAACGTGGTGGCTTTCGAAGTGGCCCGCGCACTGGTGGACAAGATCGGGGGAGACAGCGTGGTGGAAATGGAGGCCCGTTGGGAGCTGTACCAC
>Ga0123333_10000300_pt1 | contig 55996 bp, 52 predicted proteins | sample BioC12SIPDNA_3_FD_89957 | JGI IMG/M metagenome (GOLD analysis project Ga0123333, IMG submission 89957) | Anaerobic biogas reactor microbial communites from Washington, USA - Biogas_R2_B C12 SIP DNA | ecosystem: Engineered > Bioreactor > Anaerobic > Unclassified | place: Washington, USA...
ACCCGGGCGCTGCCGTCGGGCAGCTCCTCCACCTGGTACTCCGCGCCGGCGTCGGCCAGCTGCGGCAGCAGGTAGACGGGCACGCGGTCGTTGTGGATCACCAGCACCTCGCCGGGCGCCATCCCCTCCAGCGCCTCCAGCGTGCGGATCATCGGGTCGGGCGGCTCGAGGCCGCGGTTGTCGAGGAACCTGCTACCCATGTCGGCCCCAGCTTCGGCCCGCGCGCCGGTGGCGCGCGATGACCCAGGTCATGGCCGCGCCGACCCCCCTGCGACACCCTGGGGCCGTGGCACGGAACGCACAAGGACCCGACCGGCGCAGCGGCGCGCCCCTAGCTCAGCGCGCGCCCGCCGCGCGGCGCGAGCGCCTGCTGGCCACGCGCGTCTCCCGCGTCATCGAGGCGCACCCGGACGCGCTCGGCGTGCTGATCGACGGGGGCTTCACGCCGCTCGCCAACCCGGCCATGCGCCTGGCGCTGGCCCCCACCGTCACGCTGGGGCAGGCGCTGCGCATCCGCGGGCTGGAGGACGCCGCCGCCGACGCGCTGATCGACCGGCTGCTGACGCTGACGGCGCCCACGGAGGAGGGCTGAGGTGCCGCTGCTGAAGCCGTTGGAGCTGACGCGCTTCTCGGAGCGCGGCCCGGTGCCGCGGCCGCTGCACATGGGGGAGGGGATGGTGCTGATGCTCCTCTGCCTGCAGAAGGGCCAGGAGCTCGTGGCCCCCGAGGGGGACACCACCGAGACGGTGTTCACGGTGCTCGACGGCGAGGGGTTCGTGCGCGAGGGGGACCAGACGCACGCGGTGCGCGCCGGCGACGTGGTGCACGTCATGCCGGGCAGCCCCAAGGCCCTCGTGGCCGGGGAGGGCACCTTCACCGTGCTCGGCACGCGGCGGCTCAAGGGGGCGGGCCGTGCCGCCTGACCCCACGTCGGCGCTGCGCCCCACCGCCATGCGCGTGGACCCCGAGGCGTGCATCGAGTGCGGCATCTGCGAGGAGATCGCGCCCGGCATCGGCGCCGCCCCCGAGCACGTGCCCGTGACCCGCCAGACGCTCGAGGCGATGGCGGCTTGCCCCACCGGCGCCTTGCGCTGGTCGGAAGGAGAACCGATGAAGCAGATCGACGTACGCACCATCCGCCCCCGCGACCGCCACCCGCTGCTGTTCCAGGCGTTCGACGACCTGGAGGCGGGGCAGGCGTTCGAGCTGGTCAACGACCACGACCCGAAGCCGCTCTACTACCAGTTCCAGGCGGAGCGCCCCGGGCTGCTCGAGTGGGAGTACCTGGAGCAGGGGCCCGAGACGTGGCGGGTGCGCATCGGCAAGACGGCCTGAGCGGCCGAGCCGGCCATCTGCGCGCGGCGCGCCCGGGGGCCGACCCCAGGGCGCGCCGCGCCGCCTCGCCGGGTAGGCTGTTGCCGTGAGCCGCTGGCAGGTGGCCTTCCTGCGCGCCGCGCTCCTGTGGCTGGTCGCCACCGGCGCCCTGGGGCTATGGGTCACCCTCAGCCCGGGCCTGAGCGCGCTCGTGCGCCCGACGCACGCCCACATGGGCACCATCGGCTTCTTCCTGGGCATGGTGATGGGGGTTGCGTTCTGGATGCTGCCGCGGCCCGGCGGCATCCGGCAGACGGGCCTGGAGGCGGCCACCTTCCTGCTGCTGCAGGCCGGCCTGGTGCTGCGCGTGGCGGGCGAGCCGTGGTGGCGCGCCGGGGGCGGCGCGCTGCCCTACGCCCTGTTCGTGGCCAGCGGCGTCTGCCTGCTGCTGGCGATGCTCACCTTCGCCTACGCCATGAGCAAGCGCGTGGTGACCCTGGCGGTCGTCCGCGAGAAGGGGCTGGGCCGCCGCCGCGCGGCCGCCCAGCCCGACGAGTGACGCTCCGATAGGTCAGTGGGGCGCGCTCACGCCTGCGTCTCCCTGACGCGCGTGTGGGCCATCTTGTCGCCCCAACGGCGGCCGTCGGTGGCCGTGAGGACGTTGTAGGCCTCGTAGAGCCCGATGATCACCGCGACCGGCGCCAGCAGCAGCCACAGGAAGCCCAGCGGCAGCATGCCGATCGCCAGCGGCCAGTTGCGCCGCGCCGAGGTGGCGAGGTCCATCTTGCCGCCGTCGTCGCGCGACACCGTCAGGTTCATGAGGCGCTTGCCGAGCGAGCGGCCGTTCATGAACTCGAACTCGAAGCCGTCGCGCAGCAGCATGTACGCCGCGCCCACCAGCGAGCCGAGGAAGCCCGCCACGGTGGCCACCACGGCGTAGAGGACCATGGCGATCGCCCAGTCGATGACGTAGGCGATCACGCGCCGGCCCACGTCGGGCTTCTCGGCGGTGAGGGGCGTGGCCGGGTCGGGGTACGGGGGCGCGCCGCCCGGCGTGGGGCCCGGGGGCTGCGGCGGCGTGGGCTGCCCCGGCTCGGGCGCCGGGTCCGGCTCCACCGGCGGCAGGGGAGGGCCTGGGTCTCGATCCGTCATGAACCCGCTCCTTTTGGACGCGCTGGTCCGCGAGTCTGGATGCGTCCGACGCCGTCAGGATAGGGCATGGCGGGCGGGGTGGTGGTGTGGCCGCGCCGCCGCGGTCGCCCGTGGGCCGGTCGGGCGCCCAGGGGCACAGGTCCCATCCCCGGCGCGCGGCGCTGCCTTAAGGTTAGAGCGGAGGTCCGTCAGCAGCATGGCCAGAACCCGCAGCTTCTACCTCGTCCCCACCGGCCCCGGTGTGGGCCTCACCTCGGTGTGCCTCGGGCTGGTCCACGCCTTGCAGCGCGAGGGCGTCCAGGTCGGCTTCATCAAGCCGATCCGCCAGCCCGGCGACGACGGCGCCCCCGAGCGCTCCACCGAGTTCGTGCGCCGCTCCACCAACATCGAGCCCGGCGAGCCGCTGGCGTTCGCCGAGGCCGAGGCGCGCCTGGCCGCCGGCAAGCAGTCCGAGCTGCTGCAGGAGGTGGTGGGGCGCTACCAGCGCGCGGCGCAGGGCGCCGACGTGGTGATCGTGGAGGGGCTCGCCGCCACCGCCGACCACCCCAGCCTCGACGCGCTGAACGTCGACGTCGCGCGGGCGCTCGACTCGCACGTGGTCCTGGTGGGCACGCCGCGCCCGAGCCTCGACGCGCTCGAGGACCGCCTGGAGATGACCAGCCAGCTGTTCGGCGGCGCCACGGCCGAGAAGGTGATCGGCGTGGTGGTCAACCAGCTCAACGCCCCCCACTGGGACGTGCTGGGCACGACCCGCACGCTCGTCCGCCCGCCCGAGGTCACCCTCGGTGCCGACGACGTGAAGCGCCTGCCGATCTTCCGCGACCCCGACTTCAGCCTGCTGGGCGCCGTGCCCTGGGAGCCGGCGATGGCCTCGCCGCGCACCCTCGACGTAGCGCAGCACCTCGGCGCCGAGGTGCTGCACGAGGGCGAGCTGGCGCAGCGCCGCGTGGTGGACGTGTCGCTGGTGGCGCGCACGGTGGCCCACATGACCCACCGCCTGCGGCCCGGCGCGCTGATCATCACCCCCTCCGACCGCGACGACATCGTGGTGGCCTCCGGCATGGCGGCGCTCAACGGCGTGCCGCTGGCGGGGCTGGTGCTCACCGGCGACATGGAGCCCAGCGACGAGGTGCTCAAGCTGTGCGCGAAGGCGTTCGCCACCGGCCTGCCGCTGCTGCGCGTGACGAGCGACTCCTACGTCACGGCCGCGCGCGCCGCCGCCATGCCGGTCGACGTGCCGGTCGACGACGTCGAGCGCATGGAGCGCGGCATGGAGGCGGTGGCCGAGCACCTCGACCTGGCGCCGCTCCTCGAGCTCCTGGGCAGCGAGCGCGAGCTGCGCCTGTCGCCGCCCGCCTTCCTCTACCGCCTGGTCGAGATGGCGCGTGCCGCCGGCAAGCGCATCGTGCTGCCCGAGGGTGAGGAGCCGCGCACCGTGCAGGCGGCGGCCATCTGCGCCGAGCGCGGCATCGCCACCTGCGTGCTGCTCGGTGACCCCGCCGAGATCCGGCGGGTGGCCGAGGCCCAGGGGCTCACGCTCGGCGACGGCGTCGAGATCGTGGAGCCCACCGACGAGCTGCGCGAGCGCTACGTGGCGCCCATGGTCGAGCTGCGCAAGCACAAGGGCCTCACGCCCGACGGGGCGCGCAACCAGCTGCGCGACGACATCGTGCTGGGCACCATGATGCTCGCCCAGGGCGAGGTCGACGGCCTGGTGGCGGGCGCGGTGCACACCACCGCCGCCACGGTGCGCCCGGCCCTTCAGCTGATCAAGACGCACGAGGACGCGCGGCTGGTGTCGTCGGTGTTCTTCATGTGCCTGCCCGACCAGGTGCTGGTCTACGGCGACTGCGCCGTGAACCCCGACCCGAACGCCGAGGAGCTGGCCGACATCGCGGTGCAGTCCGCCGAGTCGGCGGCGGCGTTCGGCATCACCCCGCGCGTGGCGCTGCTGAGCTACTCGACCGGCAGCTCCGGCGAGGGCGCCGACGTCGACAAGGTGCGCGAGGCCACTTTCATCGCGCGCCAGCGCCGCCCCGACCTGCAGATCGACGGTCCGCTGCAGTACGACGCCGCCACCGTGCCCAGCGTGGCGCGCGGCAAGGCGCCCGACAGCACCGTGGCGGGGCGCGCCACCGTGCTGATCTTCCCCGACCTGAACAGCGGCAACGCCACCTACAAGGCGGTGCAGCGCTCGGCGGGGGTGGTGTCGGTGGGGCCGATGCTGCAGGGGCTGAAGCGGCCGGTCAACGACCTGTCGCGCGGGGCGCTGGTCGACGACATCGTCTACACCATCGCGCTGACGGCCATCCAGGCGACGCAGGTGGCGGACTGAGGGAGGCGGGCGCGCGCCTACCCGGCGCCGGACGTCAGCCTGGCCGCGCGGCCGCCCGGCCGCGGCCGGCCGCGCCCGCTACCCGGGGGTAGGCCTTCAGGTACGCCAGCCACACGCCCTGCAGCTCGCCGTAGTAGCGCGCCAGCTCGCGCGCGGCGCCGGGCACCAGCGTGAGGCCGGGGGTGTAGACGGCGCTCACGGCCGCCAGCGCGCCGGTGTCCTTCCACGGCGCGCGCTCCACCCGGCCCAGCCCGCGCCACAGCACCTGCTCGGCCGACCACGGGCCCAAGCCCGGCAACGACCCGAGCCAGCGGTGCACCTCGTCGTAGCCCGCGCGCCGCAGCTCCGCCTCGTCCACCCCCACGAACGCGCGCGCCACTCCTTCCAGGCGCTCGACCTTGCGCAGGTTGTTGGTGGCCTGCAGCAGGGGCTCACGCGCGCCGTGCGCCAGCGCCTCCGGCGCTGGGAAGAGGGGCAGCGGCTCCGCGCCCTCCACGACGACCGCCTCGCCCAGCAGCTCCGTGAGCCGCCGCATGGTGGCCACGGCGAAGCGCTGCGGGGTGCGCTGCCGCACCACGCACCAGCAGGCGGCCTGGAACGCGTTGCGGAAGCGCGGCGGGTGGAAGCCGTGCAGCGCGCGCTCCACCGGGGCGAAGGCGGGGTCGTCGGCGGCCGCCGCGACCAGCGGCGCCAGGTCCAAGTGCAGCGCCAGGAAGCTGCCCAGCTCGGTCCAGGCGTCGGCCGCCTGCTCCAGCGTCAGGGCGTCGCCGTGGTCGAACGTCAGCCGCAGGTCGGAGGCGCTCGCGCCGCCGGAGGGCGCCAGCCGCACGCGCACGACCCGCCGCCCGGCGCCGCTGCCCACGCGCAGCGCGAGCTCCCACGCCTCCGGGGCGCCCAGCGCGACGCGCCCGCGGTCGGGCACGGCCTCGAAGCCGCGCAGCGCGGCCAACGTCTGGCGCCACGAGAAGGGCGGTCGTGGGGTGATGCCGAGCTGCGGCCCGGCGGGCGCCGGCTCCGGGGGCGCCGCGGCGGTGGTCCGAACCATCACCGGCCAGCTTCGCACGTATAATCTGCGGCCGTGGACGTCAGCGCAGCCACCTTGGACAAGCTCTCCTTCCCGCGCGTGCGCGAGGCGCTCGCCGAGCGCGCCGGCACCTTCATGGGCATGGAGCGCGCCCGCACCCTGGCGCCCTTCGCCAGCGTGGCGGAGGCGGAGGCCGCGCTGGAGCGCGTCGAGGAGATCGTCACGGGCGGCGACCTGGCGCTGGGCGGCATCGAGGACGTGCGGCCGATGCTGCGGCGCGTCCGCGAGGGCAACCTGCTCGAGGGCAGCGAGATCCTCTCCATCGCCTACACCCTGGACGCGGCCGCCACGCTGCGGCGCGCCATCGTGGCCTCCGAGCGGCCGGCGCTCACCCAGGTGGCGTTGGGCATCGGCTCCTTCGACGGCGTGCTGCGCCTGGTGCGCGAGCAGCTCGACCCCGACGGCAACGTGCGCGACGACGCCACCCCCAAGCTGGCCGACATCAGAAGGCGCCTCAACCCGCTGCGCGGCCGCATCCGCGACCGCCTGACGCGCCTGCTCGAGAGCTACGCCGACTACGTGCAGGACCCCATCATCACCCTACGGCGCGACCGCTACGTGATCCCCGTGAAGGCGCACCTGCAGTCGCGCGTGCCGGGGCTGGCGCTCGACCGCTCCGACTCGGGCGCCACCGTGTTCGTCGAGCCCGCCGGCGTGGTCGAGCTCAACAACGAGCTGGCGCTGCTCGAGATGGAGGAGCGCGACGAGGTGCGGCGCGTCCTCCTGGCCCTCGGGCGCCGCTTGGCCGACGAGCCGCGCGTCGACGAGAGCCTCGAGGTGGTGGCCGAGCTCGACCTGGTGAACGCCAGCGCGCGCCTGGCGAAGGAGTGGCGCCTGCGCCGCCCGCTCTTCGACGAGCGCGGCCGCGTGCGCCTGCTGCAGGCGCGCCACCCGCTCATCGAGGGTTGCGTGCCCAACGACATCGAGCTGGACGCCGAGCGCCGGCTGCTGATCGTGACGGGCCCCAACGCCGGCGGCAAGACCGTGCTCATCAAGACGCTGGGGCTGGCCGCGGTGATGGCGCAGTGCGGGCTGTTCGTCGCCGCGGGCGGCGAGCAGCCGCCGCTGCTGCCGCGCGTGAACGCGCTGCTGGTCGACATCGGCGACGAGCAGAGCATCGAGGCCAGCCTCAGCACCTACGCGGGCCACCTGCGCAACCTCAAGGCCATCGTGGAGCGCGCCGACGAGCGCACCCTGGTGCTAATCGACGAGCTCGGCTCGGGCACCGACCCCGACGAGGGGGCGGCGCTGTCGCAGGCCATCCTCGAGCGCGTGCTGGCGGGCGGGGCGCGCGGCCTGGTCACCACCCACCTGGCGCCGCTGAAGGTGTTCGCCAGCGAGACCGAGGGCGTGAGCAACGCCGCCATGCGCTTCGACGTCGAGCGGCTGCAGCCCACCTACCAGCTGATCGTGGGCCAGCCCGGGCGCAGCTACGCGCTCGCCATCGCCGAGCGCCTGGGCCTGCCCGAGGGGCTGTTGGCGCGCGCCGCCGAGCTGCTGGGGCCGGAGGGCGAGCGCCTGGAAGCGCTCCTCGCCACCCTGGAGCGGCAGCGCGAGCAGCTGGAGGAGGAGCTCGGCGAGGCGCGCGCCGCCAACGAGCGCGCCGTGGCCGAGGCGCGGCTGCTGCGCGAGCAGATCGAGATGCTGCGGGGCCGGGAGCAGGAGCTGATCAAGGCCGCCGCCGAGAAGGCCGACGAGCTGCTGCAGGAGACCCTGCAGCAAGCGGCGCGCCTGAGGCGCGTGGCGCAGCAGGACCCGGCGCAGCGCTCGAAGGCGCTGGAGGAGATCCAGGCGCTCAGGCGCCAGGCGCGTCAGGTGGCGGCCAGCGAGCCGGGCGGCGCCCGCCCCGTGCGGCCGCAGCGCGAGAAGCGCCGCGCCGAGCGCCAGGAGGACCCCTTCGCCCCCGGCGCGCGCGTGCGCGTCGAGAGCTACGGCGCCGAGGGGCAGGTGATCGAGCAGCGCGGCAACGCCCTGCTGGTGCAGCTCGGCCTGCTCAAGGTCGAGGTGCCGAAGCGCGACGTGAAGCCGCTGGGCCAGCCCAAGGCCACGTCGCGCCAGACGCACGTGGCCGCCCCCGTCGCCTTCGACCGCGAGCTGAACATCCGTGGCGCGCGCGTGGAGGAGGCGCTCGAGCAGGTGCGCGACTTCGTGCTGGAGGCGCACTCGCTGAAGGTCGAGAGCGTGCGCCTGCTGCACGGCAAGGGCACGGGCGCCCTACGCGACGCGGTGCGCAACTACCTCAAGGGCGAGAAGCTGGTGGAGCGCTACGAGGACGCCGTGCCCTACGAGGGCGGCCACGGCGTCACGGTCGCCTACCTGCGCTACTGAGGCGGCGCCGCCCGGGCGCGGTGCGATACTCGAGGCATGCACCGCACCCCGGCCATCGTCTTCGACCTCGACGGCACGCTCGTCGACTCGCAGCGTGACATCGTCGACAGCTTCCTCCACGCCTTCGACGCCGTGGGCCTGCCGCGCCCGCCGCGCGCCGACGTGGTGGCGCTCATCGGCCGCCCGCTCGAGGAGATGTACGCCGCCTTCGCCCCCGGCCAGCACGTCGACCGGCTGGCGAGCGCCTACCGCGCCCACTACCCGCTGCACTTCACCGACCACACCGCGCCGTTCCCGGGCGTGGTGGAGCTCCTCGGGGCGCTAGCGCTCCGCGGCTACGCGCGCGTGGTGGCCACCACCAAGCGCGGCGCCATGGCCGACGCGCTGGTGGACGCCGTGGGCCTGCGCCCGCACCTCGAGCACGTGCAGGGCACCGACGGCATCCCGGCCAAGCCGGCGCCCGACGTGATCGAGCGCGCCCTCGCGGCCGTCGGCGGCGCCGGGGTGGTCATGGTGGGCGACACGGTGGCCGACGTCCGCGCGGGCCGCGCCGCCGGGCTGGCCACCTACGCCGTGACGTGGGGCTCGGGCAGGGCCGAGGCGCTGGCCGCCGCCGGTGCCGACGTGGTGGCGCCCGACCTCGACGGGCTGCTCGCCTGGCTCGAGGCGGTGCGCGAGGCGTGAACCAGCGCGCCTCGCGCGCCACGCCCAGCGCGGTAGGCTGACGGGATGAACGGTATCGAGAAGCAGTACGTCATCGACGCCCTCGCCGAGGACTCGTGGCGCATGTTCCGCATCCTGGGCGAGTTCGTCCAGGGGTTCGAGGAGCTGGCCGACGTCGGAAAGGCCGTGACGGTGTTCGGCTCGGCGCGCCTCAAGGAGGACACCGAGGTCTACCGCAAGGCGCGCGAGCTGGCCGCCGACCTGGCGCGGCAGGGCTATACCATCCTCACCGGCGGCGGCCCCGGCATCATGGAGGCCGCCAACCGCGGCGCCATCGACGTCGAGGGGCGCAGCGTGGGCCTCAACATCGACCTGCCGCACGAGCAGGCGCCCAACCCGTACCTGACCGACTCCGTTGACTTCAAGTACTTCTTCGTGCGCAAGGTGATGCTCGTCAAGTACTCCACGGCGTTCGTGATCTTCCCGGGCGGCTTCGGCACCCTCGACGAGCTGTTCGAGGCGCTGACGCTCATCCAGACCCACAAGATCAAGCCGTTCCCCGTCTACCTGATCGGCGTCGAGTACTGGCGCGGGCTGCTGCAGTGGCTGCAGGGCACGCTGCTACGCCACGGCACCATCTCGGAGCACGACCTGCACCTGTTCAAGGTCGTCGACGACGTGAGCACCATCGCCGACGAGATCGAGGCGTACTACCGCAGCGCCAACCACGGGGGCTTCAACCTGCCCTGGTGAGCCCGGGGCCTCGGCCGCCAGCCCGAGGCCGTTCGGGTGGAGCGCGCAGGGAGGGTGAGGAGGCCGCCACCCGGCGGCGCTTCGTCTCAGTCGTGGTACGGCGGCAGCGCCGCCTGCCCGAACACCTGCCCCGCCAGCTGCCAGATCTGCTCGGGCTCCATGCCCGCGCCTAGGAAGACGCCGTCGGCGCGCCACACCTCGACGTGCGGGTGCGGGTCGTCCTGCGTGCCCTGCGCCGCCTCGAGGGTGCCGGAGTTGCCGGTGGTGCCCACGATGTCGCCCTGGCGCACGGTGGCGCCCTCCACCACGCCCTCGGCCACGGCCGCCAGGTGGGCGTAGCGCGTCACGAAGCCGCCGGCGTGGCGGATCCACACCTGCCGCCCGCGCAGGGCGTCGAGGACCTCGGGCGGGGTGTCGAGGGCGCGCGCCGCCTGCGCGATCAGGGCCTCGTACTCCTCGAGCGTGTGCTCGACGTAGCCGTGGTCGGCGCGGACCACCACGCCGTCGGCCACGGCGTTGATGGGGGTGCCGTACTCGATGGGCACGCTCACGGTGCCCGAGTAGAAGTCGAAGCCCTCGTGGGTGCCGTTGCGGTAGGCGCGCGGCGCCCCCGGCAGGTGGCTGCGCCGCGAGCTGATGGTGGCGCCCTCCACGGGCACCACGTAGCCGGTCGGCCAGCCCTTCACGAACGGCCCGGCGGCGGCCTCGAGCAGCCGCGGGAAGGCGCCCGAGGTGCGCACCTGCGGGTTGCCGCGCGCCAGGTCGGCGGCGGTGCGGCCCTCGAGGTCGGTGAGGGTGGGGTCGGCACCGGCGTTGAGCAGGTGGACGACCTGGGCGGGCGTGCCGCTGCTGGCGGCGAGCATCAGCGCCGTCGTGCCGCTGGCCGCCTGCTCGTCGAGCGCGGCGCCCGCGGCGAGGAGCGTCTCCAGCAGCGCCGGCTCGGCGCCGGCGCCGACCGCGGCCATCAGCGGCGTGAGGCCGGCGGCGTTGCGCACGTGCAGCTCGGCGCCGCCCTCGAGGGCGGCGGCCACCGCCACCGGGTCGCGGCTCTCGAGCGCCACGAACAGGTCGGGGCGGGGCGTCTCCTTCGGAGCCGCGTTGAGCGAGAGGTACGCGAACACGCCCGCTCCGGCCAGGAGCAGGACCACCACCAGAGCGATCAGCGCGCGCATGCGGGCACGATACCAACCGGGGGAAGCTGTATGTTGAGCGCCGTGCCTGGGCTCGGGGTCGACGTCCGCAAGCTGGTCACGCTGGCGCTGCCGCTGGCGGTGGCGCAGCTGGCGCAGAACGCCATGGGCTTCGTCGACACGCTGATGGTGGGCCGCCTGGGCCCCACGGCCCTGGCCGGCCTGGCGCTCGGCGCCACCACCTTCTCGACCCTCTACGTGATCCTGATGGCGGTGCTGCTCTCGGTGTCGCCGCTGGTGGCGCAGGCGGTGGGCGCGCGGCGCGCGGGGGAGCCGGCGCGGGTGGCGCGCCAGGGGCTGCTGCTGGCGCTGGCGCTGGCGGTGCCCGGCATGGCGGTGATGTTCCTGGTGGAGCCGCTGCTCCGGGCGGCGGGCCTGCCGGCGGGGGCGGTGGAGCTCGCCGGCGGCTACCTGCGGGCGGTGGCCCTGGGGATGCCGTTCGCGCTCGGCTTCATGGCGCTGCGCGGCTACTTCGAGGGCCAGGGCGACGCGCGCCCGATCCTCTACCTGGCGCTAGCCGGCGTGGGGCTGAACGTCTTCCTCAACGACGCCCTGATCTTCGGCCGCTACGGGCTGCCGGCGCTGGGCGTGGTCGGCACCGGCTACGCCACCGCCTCGGTCTACCTGGCGCTGTTCGCCGGCGCCGCGCTGCTGGCACGCGCCCGCTACCGCGGCCAGGCGCCGTTCCGCGGCTTCGGGCGTCCCGACCCCACGGTGCTGCGCGAGATCGTGCGCGTGGGCTGGCCCATCTCGGTGACGCTGGGGCTCGAGGTGGGGCTGTTCAGCACCATCAGCTTCCTGATGGGCGGCTTCGGCGACGCCGTGCTGGCGGGGCACCAGATCGCCATGCAGTCGGCGTCGATGACCTTCATGATCCCGCTCGGCATCGCCACCGCCACCGGCGTGCTCGTGGGGCAGGCGGCGGGGCGCGGCGACCCCGCCGGCGTGCGGCGCGCCGGCACGCTGGGCATCGGCCTCGCCACGGGGTTCATGAGCCTGACGGCGCTCCTGTTCTGGCTCGCCTCGCGCTTCGTGATCGGCCTCTACGTCGACGTGGCCGACCCCATCAACACCGAGCTGATCCGCTACGCCGCAGGCTTCCTCGCCATCGCCGCCATGTTCCAGCTGGTCGACGGCATGCAGGTGGCCGCGGCCGGCGCGCTGCGCGGCCTCAAGGACACGCGCGTGCCGATGCTGCTGACGCTCGTGGCCTACTGGCTGGTGGGCCTGTCCTCGGGCGTGGTCCTGGCCTACGTGCTGGGCGTCGGGCCGCGCGGGCTCTGGTTCGGCATGGTCGCCGGCCTGGCGGTGGCGGCGCTGCTGCTCACCACGCGCTTCGCGCGCTCCACGCGCCAGGACGCGCTCGCGAGCGCGGCGCCGTCCCTCACCAGCGACTGAGGCGGCCGGTGGCAGGGCGCGGCCGCCGCCGGCGCTGGCTCGGCGCCACGCGTCCCACGCACCTGCGCCGCGCGGCGCGGTTGGGTTACACTCTGGCCTACGGAGGGAACGGTGGACACTTTCATCGTCATCATTCGCAACGCGGTCCTAGTGATGATCGGCATCACCATCTTCACGGGCTTCTTCTTCGCTTTCAGCAACTTCCTGGTGCGCAACACCGTCGAGGAGCACGCGGAGCGCTGAGCCGGACCGAGGGAACCCGCGCCGGGCGCTTGAGCGCGCCCATCAGGCACTACCTACGCGCCCCCAGCCTCACGGTCGGGGGCGCGGCCGCCTTCCTGCGCGCCGCCTACGTGCTGGCCTTCATGGGCCAGGTGGCGGCGGCGGTGCTGGTGGGCGTGCTGGTGGTGCTGCTGGCGGGCGGCGTCACGCGCAGCCCCAGCTCGCTCCTGGCCTGGGTGCTGGTGGGGCTGGCGCTGCTGCAGCTGCCGGTGATCACGTTCGCCACGGCGCGCCTCGGCGCCGTGAAGGGCGGCGCCGGCGCGCGGCGTGCGGCGCTGCACGGCGCGCTGGTCACGGGGGTGCTGCTGGCGTCGTCGGCGTGGTTCCTGTCGTTGGCGCTGGCCACCGGGCAGAGCGGGCCGCCGCTGTTCCTGCTGCTGGCGCTGACGCTGTTCGCCTACGGGCTGGGCTTCCTGCTGACCGGGCGGCTAGGCCGCGTGGCGGCCAGCGAGGCGTTCGAGGAGCCGGACGCGCCGGCTCAGTGACGCACCTCGTCGAAGTAGGCGTCCTTCAGCACGTGCACCATGTCGAGCGCCTGGGCGGTGCCTAGCACCACGCAGTCGGCCGCCTCGGCGGCCACGCCCACGGGGATCGAGGTGACGTCGCCCAGGTAGGCGTCGAGGTTGCGCAGCAGCGCGCCGCCGCCGGTCATGACGATGCCGCGCTCGATGACGTCCGAGACCAGCTCGGGCGGCGCCTGCTCGAGCACGCTCACCATGCCGTCGGCGATCTTCTTGAGCGACGGCGCCAGCGCCGTGACGATGTCCTCGGTGGTGACGGTGACGCTCTTGGGCATGCCGTCGATCAGGTCGCGGCCGCGCACCTCGATGCTGCTGCGGTCGTCGTCGGTGACGATCTTGGCGGCGCCGACCTCGCGCTTGATCTGCTCGGCGGTGCGGTCGCCGATGAGCAGGTTGTGCTTGGCCTTGACGTACGCCATGATGTCGCGGTCGAAGGTGTTGCCAGCGATGCGCAGGCTCTCGGAGACCACGATGCCGCCCAGGCTGATGATCGCCAGGTCGGTGGTGCCGCCGCCGACGTCGATGATCATCGAGCCCACCGGCTCGGCGATGGCGATGCCGGCGCCGATGGCCGCCGCCACCGTCTCCTCGATCAGGTAGCACTTGCGGGCACCGACCTCGCGCACGGCCTGCACCACGGCGCGGCGCTCGACGTCGGTGATGCCCGACGGGATGCACACCATGATGTTGGGCCGGATGAAGCGCCCGGGACCGGTGAGCACCTTGCTGATGAACGCCTTCAGCATCTTCTCTGTGAGGGTGTAGTCGGCGATGACGCCGTCGGCCATGGGGCGCACGGCGGTGATGTTGCCCGGGGTGCGCCCGAGCATGCGGTAGGCCTCCTGGCCCACGGCCTTCACCTCGGTGGTGCCCTTGACGACCGCGATGACGGCCGGCTCGCGCAGCAGTACCCCCTTGCCCTTCAGGTGGACGCGTACGTTCGTGGTGCCCAGGTCGACGCCGATCATGGCCACACGCTACCAGTTGCATGGGCCCTCGACACGTCCTGCGGCTAGCATGACCGCATGAGCCAGACCATGACCGCCCTGCTGCCGGACGCCTCCGGACGCCTGGCGCCGACCACCACGGCCGTGCCGCCCCTGCGCCCCGGCGAGGTGCTGCTCGAGGTGCGCGCCGCCGGCGTCAACCGCGCCGACCTGTCGCAGCTGGCGGGCCACTACCCGCCACCCCCGGGCGAGTCGAGCGTCCTCGGCCTGGAGGCCGCCGGGCAGGTGGTCGAGCTGGGGCCCGGCGTGGAGGCGGGGCTGGGCCTGGCCGCCTGCGCGCTGCTGGCCGGCGGCGGCTACGCCGAGCGCGTGGCCGTGCCGGCCAGCATGCTCATCGAGCTGCCCCACGGCTGGAGCTTCGCGGAGGCGGCCGCTTTCCCGGAGACCGCTCTCACCGCCTTCCTCAACCTGTTCCTGGAGGCGCGCCTCCAGCCGGGCGAGCGCGTGCTGATCCACGGCGGCGCGAGCGGGGTGGGCACGGCGGCCATCAAGCAGGCGAAGCTGGCGGGCGCCACCGTGGTGACCACCGCGGGCGGCCCCGAGAAGGTGGACGTGTGCCGGCGCCTGGGCGCCGACCTGGCGCTCGACCGCCACGGCGAACCGTTCCGCGACGTGGTGAAGCGCGAGCTCGGCGCGGTGGACGTGGTCCTCGACATGGTGGGGGAGAGCTACTTCGCGGCCAACCTGGACCTCCTGGCCACCGGCGGGCGCCTGGTGGTCATCGCCACGCTGGGCGGGCGCCGGGCGGAGCTGGACCTGCGGCAGCTGATGGGCAAGCGCGCGCGCCTGATCGGCTCGACCCTGCGCAGCCGGCCCCTCGAGGAGAAGGTGCGCATCAAGGAGGCGTTCCTGGAGCGCTTCGGGGAGGCGGTGGCGTCGGGCGAGCTGAAGCCCGTGATCGACGCCGTGGTCCCGTGGGAGCGGGTGAACGAGGCGCACGAGCGGATGCGCGAGAACCGCACCATCGGCAAGCTGGTCCTCGAGGTGGGAGGCGCGGACGCCGGCCCCAGCGGGGGAGGGTGAGGGACGGCGTCCGGCGGTCCCGACGCCAAGCTAGCCGACCGCCGCGCGCCGGGCGCCGGGAGGGCGGCCGGAGCCGGGCGGCCCTAGGCACCGCGCCCTCCGCGCACCTAGCGCGCGGAGGGCGCGGCGGTATCATCGCGCCGTGCCCGCCCACGAGCCCGACACCGACGCCACGCCCGATACCGAGCTGGACCGCGCGCCCGCCCCCGGGCCCGAGCCGGAGCGCGCCCCCGAGCCCGGCTCCGTGCCCGACCCCCAGCCCGACCCCGCCCCCTTCACCGCGCTCGCGCGCGTCTACGACAGCATCATGGCCGACATCGAGTACGACGAGTGGGTCAGCTTCGTGCTGCAGGCCGCCGCCGAGCAGGGGTTCGCCGGCGGGCGCGTGCTCGACCTGGGCTGTGGCACCGGCAACGCCACGCGCCCGCTGGTGGGGCTCGGGCTGCAGGTGGAGGGGCTCGACGGCAGCGAGGAGATGCTGGCGGTGGCGCGCCGCAAGCTGCCGGGCGTGACCTTCCACCGGGGCGACTTCACCAGCTTCGAGCTGCCCGGCCGCTACGCGCTCGTCTACTCGGTGTTCGACTCGCTCAACAACCTGCTGACCGACGAGGCGTTCCTCGCCATGGCGCGGCGCGTGCGCGCCCACCTGGAGCCGGGCGGCGTCTTCGTCTTCGACGTGAACACCCCGGTGGGCCTGCGCGGCCTGTGGGAGGGCGGCGTGGCGGCGGGTCTGGCCGACGACGTCTACTACCGCTGGGAGCACAGCTTCGACGAGGCCACCGGCCTGGCGCGCGTGGAGGCGTACTGCGACACCCCGCAGGGGGCGTTCACCGAGGTGCACCACGAGCGCGGCTACGACGCCGACGCCGTGCGGCGCCTGCTGAGCGCCGCCGGCCTGGAGGTCGTCGAGGTGTCGCGCCACCCCGACGGCGGCGCGCCGGGCCCCTACGCCGAGCGCCTCTGGGTGGTGGCGCGGGCGCCGACCGCCGCGCCCGGCTAGCCGCACCTCAGTCGAGGCCCGCCTGCTCGCGCACCACGCGCGCGATGTTCGACACGTCCTCGTCGCCGTAGCCGCGCTTCACCAGGCTGGTCTCGAGCTGCTCCACGTACGCCGCCACCGGCAGGCTGACGCCCAGCTCGCGCGCCGCCGCCAGCGCCAGCCCGAGGTCCTTGCGGTGCAGGCGCGTGCGGAAGCCCAGCGGGTAGCTCCCCTCCACCATGTTGCGGGCGCGGTTCTCCAGCACCCATGAGCCGGCGGCGCCGCCGCCCAGCGCCCGCAGCGCCGCCTCGACGTCGATGCCGGCCGCCAGCGCCAGCGCCATCCCCTCCGCCACGGCGGCGTAGGTGCCGGCGATGATGGTCTGGTTCACCGCCTTGGCCACCTGCCCGGCGCCCGACGGCCCCACGTGCGTGATGGTGGTGCCCAGCACCTCCAGCGCCGGGCGCGCCCGCTCCAGCGCCGCGGCCTCGCCGCCCACCATGATCGACAGCGTGCCGCGCTCCGCGCCCTCGCTGCCGCCCGACACCGGCGCGTCGAGCATCGCCACGCCGTGCTCGGCCAGCGCCGCCGCGATGCGGCGGGTGGTGGCGGGCGCGATGGTGCTCATGTCGACGAGCACGCTGCCGCGCTCCATGCCCAGGGCGGCGCCCTGCTCGCCCAGCACCACGGCCTGCACGTCGGGCGTGTCGCTCACCATGGTGACGACCAGCTCGGCGCCCTCGGCGCAGGCGCGCGGGCTGGCGGCGCGCTTGGCGCCGAGCGCCGCCAGCGGCTCCTCGCGCTCGCGGGTGCGGTTGTGGACCGTGACGTCGTGGCCGGCCTCCACGAGGCGGCGCGCCATCGGCGCTCCCATGGTGCCCAGTCCGATGAAGCCTATGCGCATCTCTCTCCTCCGGTCAGTCGGCCCTGATGAGCCCGGTCTCGCGCCAGAGCTCCTGCAGGGTAGCCAGCGCGCGCTGCGCGACGTGACGGTTGCGACGCGTGATGGCGTCGCGGTGCGGCGCGGGTGGGAAGTCGTCGGGGTCCTCGCTGGCCGTGCGCGGCAGCGCGGCGGCCTCGGGGCCCAAGCGCGCGTGCCACACGGCGCGCCACCTCTCGGGCAGCGTAGCGGGCAGCTGGCGGCCGGTGAGCGCGGCCCAGGCGTGCGCCCAGGCGCGCGGCACGGTGCGGTAGGGGTCGTAGCCGCCGCCGCCCGTGACCACCAGGCGCCCGCCCGTGAGCTCGTCGGCGAGCGCCACCACGCGCTCGTAGCAGGCGGCCATGCCGGCGAGGGTGAGGTTCAGGTCGGCGAGCGGGTCGAAGCGGTGCATGTCGGCGCCCGCCTGGAGAACGATCAGGTCGGGGGCGAAGGCGCGCAGCGCCGGCCCCACCACCGTGTCGAAGGCCTCCAGGAACGAGGCGTCCTCGGTGTACGGCTCGAGCGGCACGTTCACCGCCGTGCCGCGCCCGGCGCCGCGGCCCGTCTCGTAGACGTGGCCGGTGCCGGGGAACAGGTAGCGCCCCGACTCGTGCAGGCTGACGGTGAGCACCGTGGGGTCCTCGTAGAACAGCCACTGCACGCCGTCGCCGTGGTGGGCGTCCACGTCGAGGTAGGCGACCCTCAGCCCGTAGGCCTGCTGGGCGTGACGGATGCCGAGCGCCAGGTCGTTGTAGAGGCAGAAGCCCGACGCCTTGGCCGCCTGCGCGTGGTGCAGGCCGCCGGCGAAGCTCGCCGCGCGCCGCGCCCGGCCCGACGCCACCAGGTCGACGGCCGTGACGGTGGCGGCGCACACCCCCAGCACCACCTCGTGCATGCCGGCGAACACGGGGTTGTCGCCGGTGCCGAGGCCGTACAGCAGCAGGTCGGAGGGGCGCTCGCCGCGCGAGGCCGCCTCGACCGCCGCCACGTAGCGGCGCTCGTGGACCGCGAGCAGCGCCGCGGGCGGCAGCGGCTCGGGCGCCACCACCTCGTCCGCCGCCAGCAGGCCGGTGGCCTCGAGCAGCGAGCGCGTCAGCTCGAGGCGCAGCGGCTTGAAGGGGTGCTCGCGCGCGAGCTCGAAGCCTGCGAGGGCCGGGGCGTAGACGAAGCGGTAGCCGGCGCTCACGGGCGCTCGAGCGGCCAGAGCACGGTGTAGCCGAGGCCGCGCAGGTAGGCGGCGAGCTCGTGGCCGCGCAGCGTGCCGACGCGCAGCACGAAGGTGACCGTGCCCTCGTCGGCGCGCGACGTCATGACGCTCGAGACGTTGACGTTGCGGCTCGCGACGCGGTCGAGCAGGCCCGCCAGCGCCCCGGGGCGGTCGACCACCTCGACCTCCAGGCGCGAGGAGGCGCCCGTGACGCCCGACATGCGCACCAGCGCGTCGAGCATGTCGATGGCGGTGACGATGCCCACCAGGCGCTCGTCCTCCATCACCGGCAGGGCGCCGATCTTGCGCGCCCGCAGCGTCTTGGCGGTCTCCTCGATGGGGTCGTCGGGGTGCGCGGTGATCACCGGGTGGACCATCAGCGCCCGCACCGGGTCGGTGGCCTTGACCCCTTCGGGCGCGCGCGGGTGGTCGGCGCCCACCAGGCGCACGTCGCGGTCGGAGACGATGCCCACCAGGCGGTCGACGCCGTCGTCGCCGTTCGGGCCGTGGTCGAGGATCGGGAAGTGGCGGATGTTGCGCTGCTCCATGAGCAGCTGCACGTCTCGGATGGGGGTGTCGGGGCCGATGGCCACCACCTGGCGCGTCATGATCTCTCGGACCAGCATCTTCTCTCCTCGTCCCAGGCTACCAGGCGACGTGCGGCGCGCCGGGAGCGGCGCGCCGCAGGCGGTGGAACTCCTCGACCACCTCCGGCGGCGCCTGGGGGCCGACGCGCGCCATCAGGGCGTTGGCGGGGCTGGAGCGCACGTCCTCGTCGCTGGTGGGGTAGAGCTCCAGGCCCGCCGAGCGGTAGAGGCGCTCGAGCATGCGGCGGTAGGCCACGTCGGTGAGGCCGCTGCGGCGCAGGTCGTAGTGCCAGGCGTACAGGGTGGCGAACACCACGGTGGGATCGAAGCGCCCGCCCGCGAACGACTCGGTCAGCAGGCGCTCGGCCCAACCGCGCCCGCGCAGCGCCGGCGCCACCTCCACCGCGCCCAGCTCGATCAGCTCGCCGGTGCGGTCGTGGCCCCACGCCTCGATGGCCGAGGGCGGGTGGAACGCGGCGTAGCCCAGCAGGCGCTCGTCGGCCACCAGCGCCGTGACCGTGCCGCGCGGGTCGGCGGCGATGTCGACGAGCGCGGCCAGCTGGCTGGCGGGCGGGCGGAAGCGGTCGAGCTGCGGGTCGGGCACGAGGCGCGCCAGCCGCTGCGGCGGCGCGGCGACCTCGACGCGCGGCTCCGCCCTCGCCATCGCCCGCGCTAGCCGGTCGGCGCCAGCCGCCCGCGCGAGCGCCAGGCGGCCACGAGAGCGTCGGGCAGGCGCGCCGGGGTGGAGGGACCGGTGCCGTCGACGCCGAGCAGCAGCCGCAGACGCCGGTGGCTCTTCCAGCCGCCCGTCACCCCCACGGCGTCGGCCGACTCGCCGAAGGCGCGCAGCAGCCCCTCGTGGTACGGGGCCAGCTCGTCGTCCTCGAGCGCGGCCACGAGCGCCTCGGCGGCCTCCTTCTCGGCGTCGGCCGCCAGGTGCGCGGCGATGGTGAGGGCGGCGAGCTGCGAGCGCAGGCCGGTGTCGCCGCGCTCGGGCGCGAGCGCGCTGTCGGCCACGCGCGCCAGCGCCGCGTCCGCCTCGCCCAGGTCGGTCAGCGCCCCCGCGAGGTCGGTCCGCCGCAGCTTGGCCGCGGCGCGCGCGGCCAGCGCCTGGGCGCGCTGGTACGGGTAGCGGGAGAGCTCGAGGGCGGCGTCGGCGAACGCCTGGCCCTCGTCGCCGCTGGCAGCGAAGCGGCTGGCCAGCAGCAGCGCCTGGCGCTTGAGGGCGCCCTGGTGCCGGGGGGCGCCGGCGAGCGCGGAGATCACCTCGTCGATGCGCTCGCGGGCGTGGCGCAGGTCGGGGCCGTCGGACTCGCTGCGCAGCACGGTGTACGGCAGGCGCAGCGGCTGGGCCAGGCCGCGGCAGGCGTAGGCGGTGGCCAGGTGCAGGGTGCCGCGCAGCACGCGGAAGGTCGCGTCGGCGCCGGCCGCCGCGGCGTAGGCACGGAAGGTGGCGAGCGCGTGGGTGATGAGGAAGGTGGCCTCCTCGAAGTCGCCGGCGGCGAGCGCGGTGTAGGCCGACTCGTCGTCGAGCTTGGCGCGCCAGAACTCCCGCTCGGGGCCCTCGAGCTCGGCGGCCTCCAGCTGCTCGCGCGCCGCGGCGAAGTCGGCCTGCGAGGCCGGCAGGTCGCCGCGCAGGCGATGCAGCGTGCCGCGGCGCGCCAGGTAGCGCGCCTGCTCCTGCGCCAGCGCCTCGGAGCGCCCCGCGGCCTCGACCGCCGCGTCGAGGGCGGTCAGGGCGGCGTCGAAGCGCCCCAGCTTCAGGCAGACGTCGCCGCGCTGGAACGCCACCCGCGCCGCCACCAGGTCGTCGTCGGGGCTGGCGAGCTCGAAGGCGGCCAGCGCCTCCTCGAGCTCGCCGCGGTCCTTGGCGATCAGCCCCTCCCAGACCGTGGCCTTGGTGAGCGCCAGGCGCGCCTGGGCGCTGCGCTCGGGGCCGGGCAGGCGCGCCAGCTCGGTGCGCACCTCGTCGGCCACCAGCTTCGCGGCGGCGTCGAGCTCGCTGCGCCAGCGCATGATGCTGGCGCGCGCCAGCGCCGCCTCGGCGCGGATCAGGGGGTCGTCGGAGGGCGGGCTGGTGTCGAGCAGCACCTCGGCGCGGTCGAAGCGCCCCGCCAGCACCTCGCCCTCGGCGCGCTTGACCAGCGTCCAGGCGCGCAGGCTGGGGTCGGCGGAGGCGGCGCCGGTCTCGAAGGCGCGCACGGCGTCGGGGTGGTCGTAGGCGCCGAGGCGCACGTAGTGCGACGCCACCTCGCGCGCCACCAGGTCGAGCTCCGGCTGCCCCTGCAGCTCGGACGTGGCCGCTTGCCAGACGCGCCGCACCAGCGCGTGCGACACGGCGTAGCGCGACAGCCAGTCGGTGAGCTCGCGCCAGTCGCGCGACTCGAACAGGTGGTGCAGGTAGCGGGCGGCGGCCTCGCCGTCGGGCTCGACCTCGGCCGCCTCGCGGTAGGCGTCGGCGGCGGCGTGCTGCACGCGCCGGTAGTAGTCGGGGTCGGACTCGTGCAGCCGCGCCTGCAGCTCGCGCGTCAGCTGCCGCGAGAAGCTGCGGTACTGCTCGGGCTGGCCCGGCACGGCGTCGAGGAACGACAGCTCGAACGGCCCCAGCTCGCGCTTCAGGCCCTGCACCTGGCGCAGCACGCGGGCGTCGAAGGTGGGGAAGTCGGGCGGCGACAGCACCGCCAGCGCCGCCAGGAAGGCGCGCAGCTCGGGGTCGCCGGTGACCTCCACCAGGCGGCTCAGCTGCTCGATGTACTCCTCGCCGGCCGCGCCGCCGTCGGGCTGCGGCGAGCGCGCCTGCGCCAGCAGCGTGAGCGTGCGCAGCTCCTCGAACGAGCGCCCGGCGCGCTGGACGATGTCCTCCTGCTGCGTGGGCGACAGGTGCGGCACGCGCGCCTTCACGAAGCGCCGCGCGTCGGCGGCGGTGGGCGGCGTGAGGCGGATGGGGTCCTCGAACTGCCCCAGGCGCTGCATGGCGCGGGCGGGCAGGTCGGTCATGGTCACGAACAGCGCCACCTGCGGCTGCCGCGCCAGCGGCTCGAGCAGCGTGACCCACAGCCACTCGGGGGCGCCCACGCGCGGCACCTCGGGGGTGTTGAGGCGCAGCGGGGCCAGCCCGAGGCTGTCCTGGGCCGTGAGCCCCTGCGACACGTGCAGCAGCAGCACCAGCTTGTCCCGGCGCTGGCGCACGGCGTCGAGCAGCACGCGCACCACCTCGGCCTGGGCGTCGGCCTGCACCGCGAAGGCGCTGGCGGTGCCGATGCGCACCAGGCGCGACTCCATCACCTCGCTGGGCACGCCCAGGCTCACGCCCAGGCGCGTCAGCGAGGTGGCGAGGTCGACGGAGCCGAACTCTAGGCGCACGATGTCGTCGGCGCCGAAGCCGGCCAGCTCGAGCCCGTGCTGCACGTAGTCGGTGAGGAGCGTCTTGCCGGAGCCGGGGCGCCCGGTGACGAGCACCTTGGGCATCTCGCCGGCGCGGAGGCCGCCCAGCAGCGCCTTGTAGGCGCGGCGCTTGTCGCGGCCCATCAGCTGCAGCACCTCCTGCTCGGCGCTGGCGTTCGGTGAGATCAGCGCCTCCAGCTCGGGCATGCGGAGGGGCGGGCGGCCGGTCGAGCGCCACAGCTCGTCGAGGATGAGGAAGAGCGCGCGTTTGTCCGGCAGCCGGCCCTTGTCGCGGTAGATGATGTTGCGCACCACGTTCGGGTTGGCGCCGCGGGCCTCCATGGCGTGGCGCAGCCAGTTGATGCTGCCGACCATGCCGTGCTCGTCCCGCTTATGGCCGACGGCCTGGCGGACCTCCTCGAAGATGGGGCGCCAGGGGCTCCCCGCCTCGTTGCGGGTCTTGGTCATACCGGCAGTTTACCTGTCTACCAACGCGCAAGTACACAGCCAGGGACGGTGCTATGCTCGCCGCATGAGCCTGCTAGCCAAGGCCGCTTCCGGACAGCGTCTCACGCCCGACGAGGCCGTGGCCCTCTACGACCTCCCCCTCTTCGACCTGGCCGCCGCCGCCGACGCCGTCAGGCGCCAGCGCACCGACCCCGAGGTCGTCACCTACCTCATCGACCGCAACATCAACTACTCCAACGTCTGCTCGGTGGGCTGCTCCTTCTGCGGCTTCTACCGCACGCGCCGCCAGGCCGACGCCTACACCCTCAGCTACGAGCAGGTCTCCGACAAGGTGCGCGAGCTGGAGGCGGTCGGCGGCAGCCGCATCCTCATGCAGGGCGGCGTCAACCGCTACCTGCCGTTCGAGTGGTACCTCGACCTCCTGCGCCACCTCAAGGAGCACCACCCCAGCATCCGCATCGAGGCGTTCAGCCCCGAGGAGATCAAGGGCATGGCCAAGCTCACCGGCATGAGCAGCCGTGAGGTGCTGGTGGAGCTGCAGGCGGCGGGCCTCGACGGCCTGCCCGGCGGCGGCGGCGAGATGCTCGTCGACGAGGTGCGTCACGCTGCGCACATCTCGCCCGCGCGCATCTCGGCCGACGACTGGATCCGCATCATGGGCGAGGCGCAGGCGCTGGGGCTCTACACCACCGCCACCATGGTGATCGGCTTCGGTGAGACGCCGGCGCAGCGCGTCGCGAGCATGCTGCGCGTGCGCGAGCAGCAGGACCGCGCCCTGGCGAGCCACGGCAACGGCTTCTCGGCGTTCATCTCCTGGACGCTGCAGACCAGCGGCGTGCGCATCGACGGCAAGGTGCCGGGCGCCGGCGCCCACGAGTACCTCCAGAACGTGGCCGTCAGCCGCCTGCTGCTCGACAACGTGGTCAACTTCCAGGCCTCCTGGCCCACCATGGGCTACAAGGTCGCCCAGACGGCGCTGAGCTTCGGCTGCAACGACTTCGGCAGCACCATGCTCGAGGAGAACGTGGTGTCGCAGGCGGGCGCCAAGCACCGCGCCACCCCCGAGCACGAGATCGTGCGCCAGATCGTCGACGCTGGCTACCTGCCGGCGCAGCGCGACTCGCTCTACGGCATCGTCAAGGGCCCCGAGCAGGTCCTGGCCGAGTTCGCGCCCGTCCCCGTTCCGGAGCCGGGCGACGCGCCGCCCGCCGCTCCGGGCGCGCGCGCCGGCTGAGGTAGCCGGCATGCCGGTACGGCCGGTCGGCGAGGTGGTGGGCGCCCCGGGCGCGGAGCGCGTGCTGCTCCACGCCGAGGTGGTCTACGACGGCATCGGCCTGCCGCGCCCCGACGCGGCCGTGCTGCTGCAGGCGCGCGAGGGCGGCTACTGGCTGAGCGACGTCCGCGACCACGCGGCCACGGCGCGCACCTTCCCCGAGGCGCGCGCGGTCGACGGCGGCTTCGCCGTGTCGCCACCGGTCGTCAACGCCCACACCCACCTCGACCTCTCCGACATGGCCTTCGAGGCGTCGCCCTACGCGGCGTTCATGGAGCGCGTCATCGCCCACGGGCGCGCCGGCGGGCGCGGGCTGGCGGCCGCCGAGCGCGGCATCGCCGAGCTCAAGCGCCACGGCGTGACCGTGGTCGGCGACATCGTCACCGACCCGGCCGTGATGCGCCGGCTGCTCGAGGACCCCGACCTCACGGGCGTGGCCTACTGGGAGGTCATCGGCCTGCGTGACGAGGAGGCCGACGAGCGCTTCGAGGAGGCCCGGCGCCTGGTGGCGGGCTTCCGCGCCCTGGAGCGCCCCGGCGGGGTGCGGGTGGGGCTCAGCCCGCACACGCCGCACACCGTCGCGCCGCGCCTGCTCCAGCGCCTGGCGGCCTGGGCGCGCGTCGAGGGGCTGCCGCTGGCGATCCACGTGGCGGAGTCGCCGCTCGAGAACGACTTCCACCTGCACGGCCGCGGCGCCCTGGCGGAGTGGCTGGCGGCCTTCGGCGCCAGCGTCGCCCCGAGCGGCGTCTCGCCCGTGCGCTACCTGCACGACCTGGGGGTGCTCGAGGCCGCGCCCACGCTGGTGCACATGGTGAACGTAAGCGAGGAGGACGTGCGGCTGGTGGCGCGCGCCGGCTCGGTGGTGGTGCACTGCCCGCGCTCGAACGCCGCCCTGGGGTGCGGCACCTTCCCGTGGCAGCTGTACGCGAAGCACTCGGTGGAGGTGGCGTTCGGCACCGACTCGCGCGGCTCGAGCCCCGACCTCGACGTCACGCGCGAGGTGGCGGCCGCGCGCGAGGCGCACGGCGAGCGCGCCAACGTGCGCGCCCTGGTGCGCGCCGCGGTCAAGGGCGGTCACCGGGCGCTGGGGCTCATGCCGCCGCAGGTGCGTCGGGGCGGCGGCGCCGACGGCCTCGTCGTCTGGTGCTAGCCGCGCCGGGCGCGGGCGTGTCGACGGAGCGACACGACGCCGGCGCCGCCGCCCGGTAGATTGAGGGCCAGGAACCGCGCGCTCCCTGGCGCGCAGCGACTGGCGGCGCCGCACGGCGCCGGTCGTCCAGCGCACCCCCCGGCGCCGGACGCCACGGAGGCACCGGGAACGGGCCCCGAGAAGGAGCGGGAGATGTCCAACCTCATCGAGTTCACCGACGACAACTTCACGGAGGAGACCCAGTCGGGTCTCGTGCTCGTCGACTTCTGGGCGCCCTGGTGCGGGCCGTGCCGCGTGGTCGGCCCCATCATCGAGGAGCTGGCCCAGGAGTACGAGGGCAAGGTCAAGGTCGGCAAGCTCAACGTCGACGACCACATGGCCGTCGCCCAGAAGTTCCGTGTGATGAGCATCCCGACGGTGATCCTGTTCAAGGACTCGCAGGCCGTCGAGGTCATGATCGGCGCCCAGCCGAAGTCGGCGTACGAGGCGCGGCTCGCCAAGTACGTGCCGGTGGGCGCCTGAGCCGCCGGGCGACGCCCGCACCGGCCTGAACGCCGCGGGGCCCGCTGTGAGCAGCGGGCCCCGTCGCTTGGTGGCTCGGCGCCGGCGGCGCGCCTCAGCCGCCCGCCGTGCGCGCGACCCCGCGCGGCGTGATGCGCCAGGCGCCCTGCGGGAAGCGCGACGAGGTGAGCAGCAGCGTGTAGCTCGCGCCGTTCTCGGCGTCGTACTCCACCAGCGTGAGGGTGGCGCCCTCGGGGATGCGCGCGTCGACGAGCGGGGTGGTGGTGTAGGCCCCGAGCTCCAGGCGCCCGAGCTCCATGCGGTGGTAGATGACCTCGGCGGCGCGCTGCAGCTCGGCCACCACCGGGTCGTCGGTGTTGGCGCCGCCGAAGGCGCCGGGGGCGCAGGCCGCGAGCGGCAGCGCCAGCAGGGCCACGAGGAGCAGGGCGCGGAGGTCCAGCGAAGCGAGGCGTGCGTTCGACATGCCTGATGTTACGCGTCCGGCCCCCGCCTGTGCGTGAGCCACGCGTTAACCCTCCTCCTCCAGCACCGGCGCCAGCCCCATGCGCACCAGGTAGCGCTGCGAGCCGCGCTTCTGCTGGTAGCGCTGCACCAGCGCGAACATCTCGCGCTGCAGCGCCTTGGCGTCCTCGAAGTCGAGCGTCAGCTGGTCGCGCCACAAGGAGAGCACGGCGGGGGCGTCGGGGGCGAGGGTGGTGGCGTTGGCGTCGGGCGTGACCGCCGTCTGCACCTGCAGGCGGCCGCGCGCGTCGCGGTAGAAGCGCGTGCCCCAGGTGCCGAGGCGCTCGCTGCGCGTGCGCACCACGTTGCGGCGCAGCAGCCGCTCCCAGTAGGCGTCGCGCTCCGCCAGCGCGGCCTCCAGCGACTCGGCGTGAGTGGCTTCGAAGGGAACGAAGAAGACGTCTGCTACCGTGCGGTAGAGCTTGATCGGCCGCCCGGCGCGCTTGCGTTCCCCCACCACCTCGAGCAGTCCCAGCTCCAGGAAGCGCTGCACCCGCTTGAGAGTGGTGTTCGCCTTCTCGCCCGTCTCGCGCGCCGCCTCGGAGACGCTGAGCGTGCGGCCGAGGAAGGGGGCCAGATGCCGGAGGGTGGTCTGGTCGGTGAGCGCCTCGGCCGCCGCGGGGTCGCTGACGATGCGGGTGCGGCGCGCGGGCGCCCCCTCGGCGGGGGCCCCGGCGTCGGCGGGGGGCTTGAGCGCGGGTCGGCTACGGCTAGGTGATTCCTCGTCTGACACATCACCTAGAGTAGTCTCACACTGTGGTCAGAGGCGACCCTCCGGCGACCCCGGGGGGCGCGGCTTCGAGCGTGCTTCACCCACGAGAAGGAGACGAGGATGACTGATCGGCCCCAGAACCCCGACAGCTTCGGCGCGAGAGCGGTGCTGGACACCGGCTCCGGCGAGGCGTACTACTACCGCCTGGGCGCGTTGCAGGAGGCGGGCCTCGCGGACGTCGAGCGCATGCCGTACTCGATCCGCGTGCTGCTCGAGTCGCTGCTGCGCAACGAGGACGGCTTCCTGGTCACCAAGGACGACGTCGAGCGCCTCGCCGCCTACGACCCGAAGCAGCGCTACCAGGACGAGATCCCCTTCATGCCGGCGCGCGTCATCCTGCAGGACTTCACCGGCGTGCCCGCGGTGGTGGACCTGGCCGCGCTGCGCAGCGCCATGAAGCGCCTGGGCGGCGACCCCGAGCTCATCAACCCCCACGTGCCCGTGGACCTGGTGATCGACCACTCGGTGCAGGTCGACGAGTACGACAACCCGCTGGCGCTGCTGCGCAACTCCAGCATCGAGTTCGAGCGCAACCGCGAGCGCTACGAGTTCCTGCGCTGGGGCCAGGCGGCGTTCCGCAACTTCAACGTGGTGCCGCCCGCCTCGGGCATCGTGCACCAGGTCAACCTCGAGTACCTGGCGCGCGGCGTGCTCAGCAAGGAGCACGGCGACATGGAGGTCGTGTACCCCGACTCGCTCGTGGGCACCGACAGCCACACCACCATGATCAACGGCCTGGGCGTGCTGGGCTGGGGCGTCGGCGGCATCGAGGCCGAGGCGGTCATGCTCGGCCAGCCCTACTACATGGTCATCCCCGAGGTCGTCGGCTTCCGCATGACCGGCCGCCTGCCCGAGGGCGCCACCGCCACCGACCTGGTCCTGACCGTCACCGAGATGCTGCGCCAGAAGGGCGTGGTGGGCCGCTTCGTGGAGTTCTTCGGCCCCGGCGTCTCCAGCATGACGGTGCCCGACCGCGCCACCCTCGGCAACATGGCGCCCGAGTACGGCGCCACCGTGGGCTTCTTCCCGGTCGACGCCGAGACGCTGCGCTACATGCGCCAGACCGGCCGCCTGCCCGACGAGATCGAGGCGCTCGAGCGCTACTCGCGCGCCAACCACCTGTTCCGCGAGGACGACTCGCCCGAGCCGGAGTTCAGCGACGTCATCGAGCTCGACCTGTCCACGGTCGTGCCCAGCGTCGCCGGCCCCAAGCGCCCGCAGGACCGCATCGACCTCTCCGACATGCAGCGCCAGTTCCGCCACGACCTGCGCGCGCCCGTCGAGCAGCGCGGCTTCGCCCTCTCCGACGAGGAGGTGGCGCGCACCAGCCGCCTGAGCTTCAAGGGGGTCGAGAAGGACCTCACCCACGGCGACGTGGTGATCGCCGCCATCACCTCCTGCACCAACACCAGCAACCCCTCGGTGATGCTGGCCGCCGGCCTGGTGGCCAAGAAGGCCGCCGAGCGCGGCATGAAGGCCAAGCCGTGGGTCAAGACCAGCCTGGCGCCCGGCTCCAAGGTCGTTACCGAGTACCTGCAGGACACGGGCCTGCTGCCCTACCTCGAGCAGGTCGGCTTCTACGTGGTGGGCTACGGCTGCACCACCTGCATCGGCAACTCGGGCCCGCTGCCGCCCGCGGTGGTCAAGGCCATCCACGAGGGCGACCTGGTGGCCGCCTCGGTCCTGTCGGGCAACCGCAACTTCGAGGGGCGCATCAACCCCGACGTCAAGGCCAACTACCTCGCCAGCCCGCCCCTGGTGGTGGCGTACGCGCTGGCCGGCACCGTCGACATCGACATCGTCAACGAGCCGCTGGGCGAGGACGCCGACGGCGACCCCGTCTACCTGAGGGACCTGTGGCCCACCTACGAGGACGTCACCGAGCTCCTCGAGGCGGCCATGAACCCCGAGACCTTCCGGCGCATGTACGACGGCATCGAGCGCTCGAACGAGCAGTGGAACGCCATCCCGGTCAAGGGCGGGCAGCTGTTCGAGTGGGACGAGGGGTCGACCTACATCCAGGAGCCGCCGTTCTTCATCGACATGCCCGAGACGCCCAGCCCCATCCAGCCGATCGAGGGCGCGCGCGTGCTGGTGAAGGTCGGCGACTCCGTCACCACCGACCACATCTCGCCGGCCGGCGCCATCGCCGCCAACGCCCCCGCGGGCGAGTACCTGCTCGAGAAGGGCGTGGAGAAGAAGGACTTCAACTCCTACGGCTCGCGCCGCGGCAACGACCGCGTCATGACGCGCGGCACCTTCGCCAACATCCGCCTCAAGAACCAGCTGGCGCCGGGCACCGAGGGCGGCTACACCACCGACTTCACCACCGGCGAGGTCAGCACCATCTACGCCGCCAGCCGCAACTACATCGCCAAGCAGATCCCCACCATCGTGCTGGCGGGCCACGACTACGGCATGGGCTCGAGCCGCGACTGGGCTGCCAAGGGCACCTACCTGCTGGGCGTGAAGGCCGTGATCGCCCAGAGCTTCGAGCGCATCCACCGCTCCAACCTGGTGGGCATGGGCGTGCTGCCGCTGCAGTTCCTCGAGGGCCAGGACCCCGAGAGCCTCGGGCTCGACGGCACCGAGACCTTCACCATCCACGTCGCCGACGACGTGCAGCCGCGCCAGACGCTGGCGGTCACGGCCACCAAGGCCGACGGCAGCACGGTCGAGTTCGAGGTGGTCAGCCGCCTCGACACCCCGGTCGAGGTGCAGTACTACCGCAACGGCGGCATCCTGCACACGGTGCTGCGCAGCATGCGCGAGGGCAAGGCCGCCACGGCCTGAGGTTGGCCTTCGCGCTTGACGGGCAGGGGGCGCCCCGCCCCGGCCGGCCCGCGGTCCACCAGCGACCGCGGGCCGCGCTGTCTCCGCCGGCGAGGGTTTTCCCGCTGCGCCGCGTCGGCGACCTGTTTATACTCGCGCCATGCGCGGTCTCCTCACCTTCCTCATCATCCTGGCCGTGGTGTTCTTCGCCGTAGGGGAGACGCGCGGCTGGTACCTCGGCGTCCCCACGCAGACGCCCGTCTTCGTCTACAAGAAGGACCACGCCGCCGACACGAGCCGGCGCACGGTCACCCGCACCGACATGCCCGTCACCTTCAGGGGCGAGGTGCGGCGCGGCAGCGTGTCGCTGCAGGTGCGCTACCAGCGGCCCAGCAGCTTCCAGACCGGGCAGGGCGCGGGCGCCGAGCAGGTGGTGTTCGAGCAGACCTGGCACCAGGGCCAGCGCATCGCCTTCGACCGGCTGTTCGAGCGCGGCGGCGGCGTCTACACCGTGACGGTCACCTACCGCGACGCCACCGGCCTGTTCCGCCTCGAGATGCCCAACGGCGTCGACCTCTAGGGTCTCAGCCCTTGCGGCGCAGCGCCGCCAGCGCGTCCCACTGCTCCGGCGTCACGCGCTCTAGCAGGTTGAACTCGCCGGCGTTGCCCGCCGACATGCCGCCGTCGATGTAGATCAGGTCGCCGCTCACGAAGCCGGCGTGGTCGGAGAGCAGGTAGGCGGCCAGGTTGGCCAGTTCCGCGTGCTCGCCCACGCGCCCCAGCGGCACGCGGCTCTCGAACAGCGCCTCGATCTCGGGGGTGGGCATCAGCCGGCTCCACGCTCCCTCGGTGGGGAAGGGGCCGGGCGCGATGGCGTTCAAGCGGATGCCGTAGCGCCCCCACTCGCCCGCCAGCGAGCGCATCAGGTTCACCACCCCCGCCTTCGCCACCGCCGACGGCACCACGTAGCCCGAGCCGCGCTCGGCGTAGCCGGCGGCGATCGACAGCACCACGCCCGGCTGGCCGCGCGCGATCCAGCGCTTGCCGAGCTCCAGCGTGGCGTACACGGTGCCGTGCAGCACGATGCCCAGCACGGCGTCGAAGGCGCGGTGCGACAGGCGCTCGGTGGGGGAGATGAAGTTGCCGGCGGCGTTGTTGACGAGCGCGTCCACGCGGCCGAACGCCGCCTCGGCGGCGTCGAGCGTGGCGCTCACCGCCTCGGGGTCGCGCACGTCGAGCTGCAGCGGCAGCACCTCGCCGCCGGTGGCGGCGCGAAGCTCGGCGGCGACCTGCTCCAGCAGCTCGAGGCGCCGGCTGGCGATCACCACCCGCGCTCCCAGCTCGAGGAAGCGCCGGCTCATGGAGAGCCCGAGGCCGCTGCCGCCACCCGTCACGAGGACGACCTTCTCCTTCAGCAGATCGGTTGTGAACATGCACCATGTTCGCACGCCCCGCGCCTGTGGGGTTTGTAGCTGGTCGCCGCGCGGGGCACGGGCGATACTGGGCCGGACATGCCGCGCCGTACCCTCCTGCGTCGACTCCTGCCCGCCCTCCTGTTCCTGGCGCTCGCCGCCGCTCACGCCCAGGGCCTCGAGCCCATCAACCGCCAGGTGCGCGTCCTGCTGGCGCTCGCGCCCAGCGTCGAGGTGGGGGCCACCGGCCCGCACCGCGGCGCGGTCGACGGCCGCCCGCGCTTCGCCACCCCCGCCCCGCTCAGCTGGCCGGTGACGGCCTCGGGCGGCCTGCTCTACGTCGACGGCGTGGCGGTCGGCGCGCGCCTGCTGCTGGAGGCCGAGGGGGAGGAGAGCTACCTGCGCGTGAACGGCAACCGCTACCGCGGCGCCGTGCGCTTGAGCGCCGTCGAGGACGAGGTCGAGGTCGTCAACGTGCTCGACATCGAGTCGTACCTGCGCGGGGTGGTGCCCTCCGAGATGTCGGCCTCCTGGCCGCTCGAGGCGCTCAAGGCGCAGGCGGTGGCGGCGCGCAGCTACACCCTCACCTCGCTCGACCCCGGCGGGCGCTACGACCTGTGCGCCACCGTCGAGTGCCAGGTCTACCGCGGGGTCGAGGTCGAGCACCCGCGCACCGACGCCGCCGTCGCCGCCACCGCCGGCGTGGTGGTGACCTACGCTGGCAGCATGGCGCGCACCTACTACCACGCCGACTCGGGCGGCATGCTGGCGTCGAGCCAGGAGGTGTGGGGCGCGGCGCTGCCCTACCTGGTGGCGCGCGCCGACACCCCCGCCACCACGCCCCACCGCGCCTGGGTCACCCGCCTCGACGCCGCCACCGTGTCGAGCAGCCTGGAGGCGGCGGGCCTGGGGGTCGGCACGGCGCAGTCGCTGCGCGTGCTGCGCCTCAGCGAGTCGGGGCGCGTGACCGAGCTCGAGGTCAGCGGCACCGCCGGCACGCGCGTGCTGCGCGGCAGCACCCTCACCCGCCTGGCGCGCTCCTGGGGCCTGAAGTCCACGCGCTTCACGGTGCAGGGCGGCCTCACGGTGCGCGGCGACGGCTGGGGCCACGGCGTGGGCATGAGCCAGTACGGCGCACGCGCCCTGGCGCTGGCCGGCTACGACTACAGCCGCATCCTGGCCTACTACTACCCCTCGACGTCGCTCACGCTGTTCGTGGCCGACGGGCGCTGAGGCGGCGCGTGGCAGCCGCCGCCGGCCCTGAGCGAGGCGAGGCGTGAACTACGCTGCGCTGCTCGGCGTGCTGGCCGCCGCCACCTTCACCCTGCCGCTCCTGGCGCGGCTGGCCGAGGCGCTGGGGCTGCACCGCAACGCCGGGGTGGCGGTGAGCCTGCTGGTGGCGGGGCTGACCGCCGTGGGCTGGTACGTGCGCGCCAGCCGGGTGCGGGCGCGGCCGACCGAACGGGCGGACGGCGCCCATGCGGGTAGACTGGGTAGCGGGCTCGTCCTCGAGCCCCCGGAGGAGGACGATGCGGGCCTACAAGGGCATCGTTAGGCACGGCAAGGTGGAGCTGGCCGAGGGCGTGAACCTGCCCGAAGGGGCGCACGTGACGGTCACCGTCGGCGAGGCGGAGCTGATCCGCGCCAGCCTCGCGGCCGCCCTGCGCCGCCGCACCACGCGCCGCGCCAACCCCATCCCCGCCTACCGCGGGCGGCTCAGCCGCAGCGCTTGAGCGCCGAGCGCCGCCTCACCCTGGTCCCCACCCCGGTGGGCAACCTGGGCGACGTCACCCAGCGCGCGCTCGAGGTGCTGGCGCTCGCCGACGTGGTCGCCGCCGAGGACACCCGCCACAGCCGCGCGCTGCTCGACCGCTACGGCATCGAGGCCCAGCTCGAGCGCCTCGACGCGCACACCATGGAGGCGCGGGCGCCCGGCCTGCTCGAGCGCTACCCGCACGTGGCCTACGTGACCGACGCGGGCACCCCCGGCATCAGCGACCCCGGCGGCGACCTGGTGCGCATCGCCCTGGAGCTCGGGGTGGCGGTCGAGGTGCTGCCCGGCGCCACCGCCTTCGTGCCCGCCCTCGTCGAGTCGGGCCTGCCCACCGCGCGCTTCACCTTCGAGGGCTTCCTGCCGCGCAAGGGCGGCGAGCGCAAGCGTCGCCTGGAGGCGATCGCCGCGGCCACCGCCACCAGCGTGCTCTACGAGTCGCCCAACCGCCTCGCCGCCACGCTGGCGGACCTGGCCGCCGCCTGCGGCGAAGCGCGCGCCGCCAGCGTCAGCCGCGAGCTCAGCAAGCTGCACCACGAGACGCGCCGCGGCAGCCTCGAGGCGCTCGCCGCCCACTTCGCGGCCACCCCGCCGCGCGGCGAGATCGTGGTGGTGGTGGGCCCGGCGCCGCAGCCCGACGCGGGCGAGCAGGCCGCCGACCTGGCGCTGACGGCTGAGCGACTAGCCGGGGCGGGCGTTCGCGGTAGGCTCTTACGCGACGCGTTGAGCGCCCTGGGCGCCCCCAGGAACGAGGCGTACCGCCTGGCGCTCGACCACCCGGACGACGCGGGCGGGCCCGAGTAGGCGCCGCGCCGTGGCGCGGCCATGCTTCGTGGCCGCTGGAGTCGAGCACCGAGCTCGGGAGCGCCTGCCCATGACGACCGTTACCCCCCACACCCGACCCGCAGCGGCCCCCGAGGGCGCCGAACGCCCGAGCGCCGGCGAGCGCCTGCTAGGCCTGGCCAGCGTGGCGCGCCTGGCGCTGTTCGCGCGCCACGAGGGGCCCGCCGTGCTCCTCACCACCGAGGCGCGCCTGCCGCTCTACTCCGACACGCACGTCTTCGGCGCCCTGCGCAGCGTGGACCCGGGCCTCCCCGACTGGCACGAGAAGCGCGACAAGGTGGTGCTCAGCCTGGAGCGCGCCGTGGCGGCCTTCCCCCGGAGCCCCGAGCGCTACGCCCTCGAGCTCGTGAAGGGCCGCGACTACCGCCGCGACGAGCTGCTGACGCGGCTGGTGGAGTACGGCTTCGAGCGCGACGAGGCGCCCGGCTTCGTGGTGCGCGGCGACACCGTGGTGCTCTACCCCGAGGCCGCCCCCAGCGAGGACGCCGAGCCCGAGGGCGCGGTGCGCCTGGAGTTCTTCGGCGACGAGCTCGACACGCTTACCGTCGACGGCGCCGAGCAGGAGCGCTACGTGCTGGCGCCGCGCACCCTCGAGAACCTGGAGCGCGACGAGTGGACGGCGCGCCTGCTCGAGCTGCTGCCGGGGCCGGTGTTCCTCGACGCCCCCGAGCTCTACCCCGGCGAGCTCGGCGAGGAGCAGGCGGCGTGGCTGTGGGAGCACCTGGCCGCCCGCGAGGCGGTGTCGTTCGGCCGCGACCCGCTGCCCTTGAGCGAGCGCGCGCCGGCGCTCGAGCCGCTGGGCTACTACCGCGGCAAGCTCTCCGACTTCGCCGCCGACGTGCACATGTGGCTCAACGACGGCTACTCGGTGCAGCTGCTGCTGAGGTTCGAGCGCACCGGGCGCTACCTGCGCGAGCGGGTCATCGAGGCGGTCGAGTCGCACTGGCGCAACCGCGTGGAGGCCCACCCGGGCCAGGTGTCGCTGGTGCTGGCGCGCGGTGCGCAGGGCGGCTACAAGGACGACGCCCGCATGGAGGTCGTGCTCACCGAGGACGTGCTGTACGGCTACCAGGGCGACCGCAAGCCGCGCAAGCTCGCCGGCAAGCGCGTCCACGACGCCTCGCAGCTCACCGTCGGCGACTACCTGATCCACCCCGACCACGGCATCGGCCGCTTCATGGGCCTGGAGCCGCGCCAGGTGGTGGGCGTCACGCGCGACTACCTGAAGCTGCACTACGCCGGCGAGGGCAAGCTCTACCTGCCCGTCGAGCTGCTGCCGCTGCTGCGGCGCCACCCGGGCACCACCGACGACCCGCCGCGCCTCTCCACGCTCGGCACCAACGAGTGGGCGCGCGCCCGCGAGAAGGCGCGCGCCAGCGCCGAGGAGCTGGCGGCCGAGCTCATCAAGACCTACGCCCAGCGCCAGGTCAGCGAGGGCCGGCCGTTCCCGCCGCAGCCCGAGTGGGACGTGCTCATCGAGCAGAACTGCCCCTTCACCCTCACCCCCGACCAGGCGCAGGCCGTGCGCGACGTGCACGCCGACATGGAGCGCCCCGTGCCCATGGACCGCCTGGTGTCGGGCGACGTGGGCTTCGGCAAGACCGAGGTGGCGATCCGCGCCGCCCACCGCGCGCTCGGCCACGCCACGCAGGTGGCGGTGCTGGTGCCCACCACGGTGCTGGCGCGCCAGCACTACGAGACCTTCCGGGAGCGCTTCGCGGGGCTGCCGGTGCGCGTCGAGATGCTGTCGCGCTTCACCTCCGACGCCGCGGCGCGCGAGGTGCTCAAGGGCCTGAAGGAAGGCACCGTCGACGTGGTGGTGGGTACCCACCGCCTGCTCAACGAGGGCATCGTCTACAAGGACCTGGGGCTGCTGATCGTCGACGAGGAGCACCGCTTCGGCGTGGGCCAGAAGGAGCGCCTCAAGGGCCTGAAGGCCAACCTCGACGTGCTGTCGCTGTCGGCCACGCCCATCCCGCGCACGCTCTACATGAGCCTGGTGGGCCTGCGCGACGTGTCGCAGATCAGCACCGCCCCCGAGGGGCGCAAGCCGATCCAGACGGTGCTGCAGCCGTACGACCCGCTGGTGGCGCGCGAGGCGATCCTCACCGAGCTGGAGCGCGGCGGCAAGGTGTTCTACATCCACGACCGCATCGGCTCGATGGGCCTGCGCGCCCGCACCCTCGGCCAGCTCGTGCCCGAGGCGCGCGTGGGCGTGGCGCACGGCCAGATGCACGAGGCCGAGCTCGAGGAGATCATGATCGGCTTCGAGGAGGGCGCCTACGACGTGCTGCTCTCCACCACCATCGTGGAGTCGGGCCTCGACATCACCGGCGCCAACACCCTGATCATCGAGCGCGCCGACCGCCTGGGGCTGGCGCAGCTCTACCAGCTGCGCGGGCGCGTAGGCAGGCGCCAGACCGAGGCGTGGGCCTACATGTTCTACCCGGGCCGCCTCACCGAGCAGGCGCAGCGGCGCCTCTACGCCATCGCCGAGCTGAACGACCTGGGCTCGGGCCACCTGCTGGCCGAGAAGGACATGGAGATCCGCGGGGTCGGCAACCTGCTGGGCCCCGAGCAGCACGGCAACATCAGCGCCGTGTCGCTAGAGGTGTACACCGAGATGCTGGCCGAGGAGATCGCCAAGCTGAAGGGCGAGCAGCGCGCCAAGGAGCTGCCCCAGGTGACCGTCGACCTCGACGTCGACGCGCGCCTCAGCCCCACCTACATCCAGGACGACGCCGTGCGCATCAACTACTACGGGCGTCTGGCCGAGACCGTCAACCTCGCCGAGGTGAGCCACGTGGCGCGCGAGATGCGCGAGGCGTTCGGGCCGTTCCCGCCCGAGGTGAAGGCGTTCGTGGAGCTGGCGCGGCTGCGGCTGCTGGCCGGCGCCAAGGGCGTGGCGACCATCAAGGAGCACATGACCGACGTGCAGCTGTCGTTCGACGTCGCGCTCGAGACCATCGACTACGACGCCAAGCGCGTGAAGGGCCTGCCGTTCTCCGTCGAGCCCACCACCTACCCGCCCGGCTTCAGCATCAAGAAGCGCGGCCTCAAGGCCTCCGAGCTGGTGGGGGCGGTCATCGAGCTGCTCTACCTGGTGGGCTGACGGCGGCGCCGCGAGCCCGAAAGGAAGCGCCCCGTGGGTGATCCCACGGGGCGCTGTCGTTAGCGCAGGTTCTGCTTAGAAGTGGTAGTTGAAGCCGAGGCGGCCCACGACGCCGAAGCGGAAGGGGCTCAGCGAGAAGGAGGGGCCGACCTCCATGAAGACGCCGCCCTGGGGGAGGCCCGCGTCGGCGAGGCCGAACTCGCCGCCGATGATGGCGTTCACGGCGACGTCCACGCCCGTGCCGATGCCGAGGCCCACGCCGCCACCGGCGTAGACGTCGATGGGAGCGGTACCCATGTCGACCGGGAGGTCGTAGAGGGCGTCGACGCCGAGCGCGAAGCCGCTACCGATGTAGTTGTAGCCGGCGTTGATGCGCAGCGAGAGATCGGGGGAGATGTCCTCGATACCGAAGTGCAGAGCGGCCCCCGGGTACCCGACGCTGAAGCCGGCCCAGTAACCACCCTGTGCGAAAGCGGAACCGGCACCGAGGGCGGCGACGGCGATCAGGGCAACCAGAAACTTGCGCATGCAAACCCTCCAAACCGAATACTGAGAAGACTCACTTTCTCCTCGTCTGCCCGGTTATATCACGCGCCTATCGGGCCGACAAGTCGGCGTTTTCACTGTAGAGCGATGAACATCGCATTTCTAGACAACCGTCACGCGCCTCACGGGCCCCCCAGGACCCCCGTGCCGGCACCCGAGAACGGGCGGCTCAGTCGGCGTCGCGGGAGCCGAACAGCTCGGCGGCGCGCCGCCCGGCGTCGCGCTCCAGCGGCGTGGCGCGGTTGCAGGGCGGCAGCTCGCCGCCGTGGGCGGCGCGGTAGGCGGCCAGCAGCTCGGCCTCCTCGGCCTGCGGCACGCGGCTGTAGCGGTAGCGCCAGTAGACGGCGCGCTCCGCCACGCAGCCGCGCTTCGCGAGGTGCTGGCGCAGCCGGTTGGGCACGTCGGTGGCCGACTGGCCGATGTAGACCACGCGCTTGTCGGCGTCGGCGAGCTCGTAGACGCCCGGCATGGCGTCGCGGCCGCGCGGGGCGGGCAGGCGCTTAAGCGAGCGCCACCTGGCGGCGATGCTCAAGGCTCGTAGCCGAGCTCGCGCAGGGCCTCGCGGTCCTGGCGCCAGTCGGCGCGCACGACCACCTCGAGCTCGAGGTAGACGCGTTCCTGCAGGAAGACCTCGAGCTGCTTGCGCGCCATCTTGCCGATCTCCTTGATCATGGCGCCGCCCTTGCCGATGACGATGCGGCGGTGGCCGCTCTTCTCGACCCAGATCTCGGCGGTGATGACGATCGGGCGCCCCTCCTCCTCGGGCTCCTGCCACTCCACCACCTGCACCGCCACGCTGTAGGGCAGCTCCTCGCGCAGGTGGATCATGGCGGCCTCGCGGATGAGCTCGCCCGCCCACTCCTCGCGCGTCTGGTCGGAGCGGATGTCGGTGGGGAAGAAGAACGGCCCCTCCTCGAGGCGGTCGAGCAGGTCGTCGCGCAGGGCGTACACGGCGGCCGGGTCGTTGAGCGCCGAGATGGCCAGCGCCCGCTCGGCGTGCGGCGCCAGGTCCTTGTAGAGCTGCAGCGCCTCCTCGGGGTACTTGGCGGCGTCGACCTTGTTGCCGACCAGGATGACGGGCGTGTCGCGCAGGTCGCCGATCAGGCGCGCCACCAGCTTGTCCTCGTCGTTGGGCGGGCGCCTCAGGTCGACGACCCACAGCACGGCGTCGACGTCCACCAGCGCGTCGCGCACCGAGCGGTGCATGGCCTGGTCGAGCGCCGACTTGCCGCTGCGGTGGAAGCCGGGGGTGTCGACGAAGACGAGCTGCCGCCCCTCCTGCGTGTAGACGCCGCGCACGCCGCGGCGGGTGGTCTGGGGCTTGGGGGTGATGGGCGCGACCTTCACCCCGAGCATGGTGTTCAGGAGCGTCGACTTGCCCACGTTCGGCTTGCCGACGATGGCGACGAAGCCGGAGCGGGTGGGCTCTGCGCCCGCCGCCTGGCCCTCCGCCGGGCTGACCTCGCCCGGCATGGCGCCGTCGTTGTCTCGTTCTGCTGTCACGCGATGGTCCTCTCGGGTCGGGGAGCGCCTCGGCCGAGGCGCCCGACGCTGATGGCTATGTTAGCCGGTCGCTCGGCGCGTCGCCGCGTCGGGCGGCCAGGCGGTAGCAGGGGTAGGCGAGCAGCGCCAGGAGCGTCAGGCCGGTGGCCAGCGCCACGGGCCCGTGCTCGGCGAAGCCGCCGATGAGGGCGCCCAGCGCCGTGCCGAGCGCGAGCTGCGCGAAGCCCAGCAGCCCCGAGGCGATGCCGGCGCGCTCCTCGTGGGGGTCGAGGGCCATGGTGGTCCCGTTGCCCATGATGAACGAGAAGCAGGCGAAGAACGCCGACACGGAGACCACGAACGTCACGAGCGTGAGCGCGCCCAGGAGCGCCTGCACCAGCATGAGCGCCCCCACCACCAGGAAGGCGGGCAGCGCCACGCCCACCACCTGCACCGGTTCGTAGCGCCGCAGCAGGCGCGCGTTGACGGGCTGCGTCACGAACGAGGTGGCGGCCACCACGGCGAACACCAGCGCGAAGCCGCTCTCGTCGAGGCCGAACCAGCCGATGTAGAGCGCCGAGGCCGACAGCAGGTAGGCCATCAGCCCGGCGTAGGTGAAGGTCATGAACAGCAGCGACCAGGCCGAGCGCGGGTCGCCGGCGACGCGGACGGCGTTGCGCCACACGCCGCCGAGCCTGAGGGCGTCGGGGTCGGGGCGCGCCAGCGTCTCGGGCAGCGCCAGCAGCACCAGCGCGATCAGCGCCACCGCCACCAGCAGCAGGAACACGAAGATCAGCTCCCAGTTGCCGAGCCTGAGCATCAGCGCGCCGATGGCGGGCGCCAGCAGCGGCGCGGCCGAGAAGACGATCATGGCGTAGGAGAGCATGCGACCGAGCTCGGCGCCGGCGTAGAGGTCGCGCAGCACCGCCCGCGAGAGGATGGGGCCCGCCGCCGAGCCCAGCCCCTGCACGAAGCGGCCCGCCAGCAGCCACCCCAGGCTGGGCGCCGCCAGGCACGCCACCGAGCCGGCCAGGTAGACGAGCAGGCCGCCCACCAGCACCGGGCGGCGCCCGAAGCGGTCGGCCAGCGAGCCGATCAGGAACTGCGGCAGGGCGTAGCCGAGCATGAAGACGCTCACGACCTGCTGGATGGTGGCGTCGCTGACCCCGAAGGCGCGCGCCATGGTGGGGAAGGCCGGCAGCATCACGTCGGTGGCGAGCGCCGACACGGTCATCAGCGAGCCGACCACCAGCAGCAGCGCGAGGGGCGAGATGGAAGGCGCGGCGCCCGCGCTGGCGCGCGCCGCGGCCTGGCCCTCCCTGATCGCTCCCATCCGTCGATGCCCCTCCTGAGACCGAGACGCGGCCTGCGCGCCTAAAGCGAACCCGCCCGAGCGGATCGGGCGGGTTCCTGCGTCCGTGACGCTTGTTTGGTTGCGGGGACAGGATTTGAACCTGTGACCTTCGGGTTATGAGCCCGACGAGCTACCAGACTGCTCCACCCCGCGTCGCATCGGACGCAAAAAGAAGTGTAACCCTGGCGAGCGCGGGGTGTCAAGGTTCGGCGATGCGGGCTCAGGCTCCGATGCCGCGTTCCAGCACCAGCGGCATGACCGCGCCCTCGTCGCCCACCGCGTAGGCCTCCGTCAGCAGGCGCTGGGCCGCCTCGAGGCCGCGGCCGCCACGGTGGTAGAGGGTGGCGAGCGGCTCGCCGGCGCTCACCGGCTCGCCGACCTTGGCGTGGAGCTCGGCCCCCACCCCCATGTCGATCGCCTCGCCCTTGCGGCTGCGGCCCCCGCCCAGCACGCCCACGGCGCGCCCCACGGCCAGCGCGTCGAGGCGCGAGACCACCCCGCCGCGCGCGGCGCGCAGCTGCCAGCGGTCGGGCGCACGCTCCAGCGCGCCCAGCGCGCGCGGGTCGCCGCCCTGGGCCGCCACCCAGCGCTCGAAGCGCTCGTAGGCGCGGCCGCTGCCGATGGCGTCCTCGAGCTCGGCGCGCCCGTGTGGCAGCCCGGCGGCCGCCAGCACCTCGCCCGCCAGCACGAGGCAGAGCTCCCGCAGGTCGTCGGGGCCCTCGCCGCGCAGGCAGCGCACGGCCTCCTCGACCTCGATGGCGTTGCCGACCGTGCGCCCGAGCGGCGCCGACATGTCGGACAGCACCGCGCGCACCTCGCGCCCGGCGTGGCCGCCGATGGCGGTCATGGCGCGCGCCAGCTCGCGCGCCTCCTCGAGCGTCTTCATGAAGGCGCCGGCGCCCACCTTGACGTCGAGCACGATGGCGTTGGCGCCGCCCGCCAGCTTCTTGCTCATGATCGACGAGGCGATGAGCGGCAGCGACTCGACGGTGCCGGTGGCGTCGCGTAGCGCGTACAGCAGGCCGTCGGCGGGCGCCAGGTCCTTCGACTGGCCCGTCACCACCACCCCCACCGCGCGCGCCTGCGCCAGGAACTCCTCGTCGGAGAGGCTCGAGCGGAAGCCGGGGATGCTCTCGAGCTTGTCGACGGTGCCGCCGGTGTGGCCCAGGCCGCGGCCGCTCATCTTGGCCACCGTGCCGCCCATGGCGGCCAGCAGCGGCGCCAGCACCAGCGTGGTCTTGTCGCCGACGCCGCCGGTGGAGTGCTTGTCGACGGTGTGCGGCAGCCCCGACAGGTCGAGCATGTCGCCGGAGCGCGCCATCGCCTGGGTGAGGGCGGCCGTCTCGGCGTCGGTCATGCCGCGCCAGCAGACGGCCATCAGCCAGGCCGCCACCTGGTAGTCGGGCACCTCGCCGGCCACGTAGGCGTCGATGAAGCGCGTGAGCTCGGCCGGGGCGTGCTCCTGGCCGGCGCGCTTGGCGAGGATCAGGTCGACCGGTCGGAGTGGGTCCATGGCTGATGCTACCGGACCGTCTAGCGTTCCGCGAGCGCCCGGCGCGCCTCGGCCGCCTCGTCCCAGGCCAGCGTCTCGTGGGCGCGCTCCAGGGCGCGCTCGTGGCCCTTGCCCGCCAGCAGCACCACGTCGTCCGCGCCGGCGGCGGCCACGGCGCGCCGGATGGCGCGCGCGCGGTCGGGCTCGCGCACGAAGTCGGCGCCCTCCACCCCGCCGGCGGCGGCGGCGCCGGCGGCCATGGCGGCCAGGATGGCGTCGACGCTCTCGGAGCGGCTGTCCTCCTCGGTGAGCACCGCCAGGTCGGCGCCGCGCACCGCCGCCGCCCCCAGCGGGCCGCGCTTGCCGGGGTCGCGCTCGCCTGCCGAGCCGACGACCACGATCACGCGGCTGCCCGGGCGCCTCACGGCCTCGAGCGCCTTGGCCAGGGCGGGGGCGGTGTGGGCGAAGTCGACGATCACGGTGGGGCGCGTGCCCACCACCTGCATGCGCCCGGGCACGCCCGGGAAGCTCGCCAGGCGCTCGGCCGCCGCCGCCGGCGCCAGCCCCTCGGCCACCGCGGCGGCCACCGCGGCGGCGGCGTTGTGGGCGTTGTAGCGCCCCACCAGCGGCAGGCGCGCCGCCAGGCGCTCGCCGTGCACGTCGAGCTCGAGCGCCAGGCCGGCGGCCTCCGGCGTCACGCTCAGCAGGCGCACGTCGGCGCGCGCGTGCTCGCCGTAGGCCACGTGCGCCGGCGCGGCCGCGGCCAGGTAGGCGTAGGCGGCGTCGTCGCGGTTCAGCACGCTCAGCGGGGCGCGACGCATCAGCGTGGCCTTGGCCTCGCGGTACGCCTCGAGCGTGCCGTGGTGGTCGAGGTGCTCGGGCGCGAGGTTGGTGAACACCCCCAGGGCGTAGCTCACGGCGTCGAGGCGGTGCTGGGCGAAGCCGTGCGAGCTCGACTCGAGCACCGCGTGGCTGGCGCCGGCGGCGGCGAAGCGCGCCAGCAGCGCCTGCACCTCGGTGGCCTCGGGGGTGGTGAAGTGCCCCTCCTCGGGCGGCAGCTCGCGCGCGCCCAGGTAGGCGGCCGCCGTGCTCGACAGCCCCGCCTCGTAGCGCGCCAGCAGCAGCCAGTGCAGCAGGTAGCTGGTGGTGGTCTTGCCGTCGGTGCCGGTCACGCCCAGCACGCGCAGGCGCTCGCTGGGGTGGCGGTGGAGGGCGGCCGCCAGGTGGGCGAGGGCGGCGCGCGCGTCGCTCACCTGCACGTAGGGCGCGCCCAGCGCGCCCACCTCGCTGGCGGGCCGCTCGCCGACCAGCGCCACCGCACCGGCGGCCACGGCGGCCGCCAGGTAGGCGTGGGCGTCGAAGCGCTCGCCGCGGCGCGCCACGAACAGCGCGCCCGGCTCCACGCGGCGGTGGTCCTGCGCCACGGCCGTGATCTGGAACAGCTCCAGGGTGGGGGCGTCGGGCAGCGCCGCGCCCGCGAACAGCTCCGGCGCGCGCGCGGCGGCGTCGGCCAGCAGCGCGCCGAGGCGCATGGGGGCGGGCCGGTAGCCGGTCATGCCGGCGGCTTCAGCCCACCACCGGGGCGGTGAGGCCGTGGCGCTCCAGCAGGTCGAGCACGCGCTTGAGGTCGGCCTCCGAGTTCACGAAGTCGAGGTCGTCGCCGGGCACCACCACCACGGGCGAGAGGGAGTAGTCCTCGATCCAGCGCTCGTACAGCTCGCCGAGGCGCTCGAGGTAGCCGTCGTCGATGTCGGCTTCGTAGCTGCGGCCGCGCTGGGCGATGTGGCGCTTGAGGGTCGGCAGCCCGGCGCGCAGGTAGATCAGCAGGTCGGGCGGGCGCAGCGCCGCCGACACGGCGTCGTAGAGCGTGCGGTACGAGGCGTGGTCGCGCTCGTCCATGATGCCGTTCTCGTGCAGCAGGCGCGCGAACACGGCGGCGTCCTCGTAGACGGTGCGGTCCTGGATCACGCGCCGGCCGGGGTTCACCTCGCGCAGGTGCTGCTTGAGGCGCGCGGCCAGGAAGAAGATCTGCGAGTGGAAGGCGTAGCGCGGCATGTCGGCGTAGAAGTCCTCGAGGTAAGGGTTCTCGTCGACCGCCTCGTAGACCGGTGAGAGGTGGTAACGGCTCGAAAGCACGCGCGTCAGGCTGGATTTCCCGGCGCCGATGTTCCCTGCGACCGCAACGTAGATGCCCGAGTGTGTCGTCCCGCCTGGTGCGTCCATACGGTCAGCGAGCATACCGCCTGCGGCGCCGGCGCCCGGCGGGTTCGCGGCGCCGCCCGTCGCCAGCGGCAGGTGCGGGGCTTGCGCCCCGGGAACCGGCCGATTTCAGGCGCGAGTTGCGGCAGCACCTCGCGGTTCGTGCCGTTACCGACGGCGTTTCCGGCATGCACTACGGAGATGCTGGACGGCGGCGGCGCTGTGCTACAATCCCCCCAACTGATGGAAGACAACCCTCCGGAACGATCGCGACGCCTAACGCGCGTCGCCCCCCTGCTGACAATCCCCCTCGTCATCACCAGCCTCGCGTTGGCGCAGGCCGCCGAGCCCTCGGGCGGCGGCGTCAGCGCCCTGCAGGTCGTGGTGTTCGTGGTGCTGCTCCTGCTGTCCGGCTTCATGTCGGCCTCCGAGACGGCGCTCACCGCCATCGGCTCGTGGAAGGTGCGCGAGCTGCGCGACTCGGGCAGCCCCGCCGGCTTCGCCTTCGGCGTGCTCGAGCGCAACCCCACGCGCTTCATCACCACCCTGCTCATCGGCAACAACATCGTCAACATCGCCTTCACGGCGCTCGTCACCCAGGTCACGCTGGCGGTCACGATCGCGCGCGGCGGCAGCGAGTCGCTGGCCGTCTCCATCGCCACGGCGATCACCACCCTGGTGATCCTGGTGTTCGGCGAGATCACCCCCAAGTCGATCGCCGTGCACCACCCCGTGGCGGTGTCGCGGCTGGTCATCCGGCCCGTCTACTTCATGTCGGTGGTGCTGTACCCGCTCGGCATCGGCTTCACCTGGGTCACCGGCCAGGTGCTGCGCCTGCTGCGGCTGCAGCCCACCAGCTCCACCTTCATGTCCACCGACGAGCTGCGCATGATGCTGCAGTCGGCGGAGGAGTCGGGCGCCCTCGAGGCGCAGGAGCAGGAGATGATCCGCGGCGTCATCGACCTCGAGGAGACGGTGGTGCGCGAGGTGATGACCCCGCGCGTCGACGTGGTGGCGGTGCGCGAGGACGTCAGCCTCGACGAGCTGCAGAAGCTCGTCACCGAGCACGGTTACAGCCGCCTGCCCGTCTACGGCGAGAGCATCGACGACATCAAGGGCGTGGTCTACGCCCGCGACCTGCTGCCCTACCTAGGGCTAGCCGAGGCCGTCAGCAGCACGCGCGTCGCCGACATCATGACGCCGGCGCAGTACGTGCCCGAGACGCTCTCGATCCTCAGCCTGCTGCGCGACATGCGCATCCGCAAGAACCACATCGCCGTGGTGGTCGACGAGTTCGGCGGCACCGCCGGCCTCATCACCCTCGAGGACATCATCGAGGAGATCACCGGCGAGATCTACGACGAGACCGACGAGGACGAGGTCGACGACATCCTCGACCTCGGCGACGGACGCTTCCGCCTGCGCGGCACGGCCCACATCGAGAGCGTCGCCGACGCCTTCAAGATCGACTTCGACGACGACGGCGACTACGACACCGTGGCCGGCTTCCTCATCGACGAGCTCGACCACATCCCGCAGCCCGGCGAGAGCATCAGCTTCCAGGGGGTGCGCTTCACCGTCGAGGACGGCGACGAGCGCCGCGTGGTGTCGGTCGTGGCGCAGCGCGAGGAGCCCGAGCCGCAGGCCGAGCCCGCGCCCGTCGACCAGGCCTGAGGCGCGTGCTCGAGGGCCCTCCGCGCCGTGGCCGCGCGGAGGGCCTTCCCGTCACCCCAGGTAGACGCGCGGCACGCGCGGCCCCAGCCCGCTCAGCAGCTCGTAGCTGACGGTACCGAACGAGCGCGCCAGCGCCTCGGCGTCGGGCCCGCCCTCGCCCCACAGCACCACGCGCTCGCCGGGCTCCACGCCGTCCAGGTGGCCCACGTCGATCATCAGCTGGTCCATGCACACGCGCCCCACCACGTCGCAGCGCTGGCCGCGCAGGCTCACCCAGCCGCGGCCCGTGAGCTGCCGCGGGTAGCCGTCGGCGTAGCCGATGCGCACCGTGGCCAGGGTGGTGTCGCGGGGGGCGCGCCACAGCGCGCCGTACGACACCGGCGTGCCGGCGGCCACGCGCTTCACGAACGTCACCGGCGCCTCGAGGCGCATCGCCGGCCGCACGCGCGGCTCCTGGCGCGCGACCCAGTCGCTGCCGTGGTGGCCGTAGAGCACGATGCCGGCGCGCACCATGTCGTAGTGCGCCTCGGGGTAGGCGATGGTGGCGGCGGAGTTGGCGGCGTGGCGCAGCGGCACCTCCACCCCGGCGCGCGCCAGCCCGGCGAGCGCCGCCTCGAACGCCTCCAGCTGCCGCCGCGTGGTGCTGGGGTCGGGGTCGTCGGAGTCGGTGAAGTGGGTCCAGACCCCGCCCAGCCGCAGCTTCGGGTGGCGCGCCACCGCCAGCGCCAGCGCGGGGGTGGCGGCCGCGGGCAGGCCCAGGCGGCTCATGCCCGTGTCGACGTCGATCTGCAGCTCGAGCGGCCGCGGCAGGTCGGCGGCGGCGTAGCGCTCCAGCGCGGCGTGGTCGGTGAGGGTGAGCGCCACCCGGGCGTCGGCCAGGCGCGTGATCAGCTCGGGCGAGCGCACCGGCCCGAGCAGCAGCACCCCCGCTTCGACGCCCGCCTCGCGCAGCGCCAGCGCCTCGCCCGGGGTGGCGACGCCGAACCAGGCCACCCCCGCGCGCTCCAGCCGCCGCGCTACCGGCACCAGGCCGTGGCCGTAGGCGTCGGCCTTGACGGCGGCCAGCACCTTCGTGCCAGGCGCCAGGCGGCCCTTCACGACGGCCAGGTTGTGCTCGATGGCCGCCAGGTCGACGTAGGCGACCGGCTCCTCGGCCAGGTCGCGAGCGGCGGTGGCTCCGGGGTCCTGCAGCTGCGGCATGCGCGAGTCTACCCCCGCCGCGGCGCGGGGCAGGCGGTCAGCGGTTCCAGCTGGTGCGGCGCTCGACGGTCTTGGCCAGCGAGGAGGCCATCAGCGTGAGCACGATGTAGAGCACCGCCACGGTGTTGAAGGGCGGGAACACCTCGAAGTTGGCGGCCTGGAACTCGCGCGCCCGCTGGGTGATGTCGCGCACCGAGAGCACCGACAGCAGCGAGGTGTCCTTGAGCATGGCGATGAACTCGTTGCCCAGCGGCGGCACCACGATGCGCAGCGCCTGCGGCAGCACCACGAAGCGCGCCGTCTGCCAGGTCGAGAGCCCCAGGCTGCGCGCCGCCTCCGTCTGGCCCTTGCCGATCGCCTCGATGCCGGCGCGGAAGATCTCGGCCATGTAGGCGGAGTAGCCCAGCGAGATGCCCACCACGCCGCGCGTGAGGCGCGACATGTCGATGAAGCCGCCGGTGGCGTCGCGGATGGCCCCCTGCAGAGGGAAGCCCACGTAGAGGATCACCACCAGCATGGGGATGCCGCGCAGCACGTCGACGTACAGCTCGGCGATGAGCCTGAGCGGGTGGAGGCCCGACTGCGAGGCGGCGAAGGTGAGCGACAGGCCCAGCAACCCCAGCACCGAGAGCAGCATGGCGGGCCGCTGGAAGGCGGGCGGCAGGAACGAGGTCTCGTACGCCACCGGCACCCCCGGCGGCACGTCGGCGCTGGGGACGAAGGCGGCCGAGACCGTGCCCGCCTCCAGCCGCTCGAGCGCCGCGGCGCTGTCGGTCACGGCGCGCACCGACAGCACGCCGAGCGAGCCCTCGTAGTCGCCGCGCCGCACCTTCTCGCTGGCGCTGGCGGGCGTGCCCTCGATGATCGCCACGCGCCCGCCGCCCTCGCCCACCAGGCTGTACTGCAGCTGGGGGCGGGTGAACAGGAAGGCGGCGCCGGCGAGCAGCACCAGGCTGCCCACCAGGAAGTTGCGCAGGGTGTGCTGGCCGAGGCGCAGCATCTGCAGGCCGGCCAGCACCAGCCCCAGCGCCGAGGCCACCACGTACGCCACCACCGTCACGAAGGCGGTGGTGCCGAGCCCCGGCAGGATGAACCGCAGGGCCGCCTGGTAGCGCTCGTTGGCGACGAACAGGTAGACGACGAACGGCAGCGCCGTCAGGAGGATCAGGTAGCTGGGGCGGACCTTGCGGAAAGGGGCGCCGCGACGCGGGCGCGCCGAGCGGGAGGTCACATCGCCTCCCGGACGCGCCCAGGAGGGGGAGCCCCCTCCTGGGCGGTGCCAGGCGTGCGTGCGCGGCGCGGCATCGGTTACCTACCCGCGCGGCTCAGTCGGCCTGCGCCTCGGAGAACCACTTGTCGACGAGGGCGGCGAGGGTGCCGTCCTCGCGGATCTGCGCCAAGCCGGCGTTGAGCGCGTCGACGAGCTCGTCGCCGGGCTGCACCGCGAAGCCGAGCTTCTCGCCCGACTCGACGTTGCGCACGGCCGCCACGATCTGGCCGGCGTACTGCTCCACGAAGGCGTCGGCGGAGGTGTCGTCGATCATGACGCCGTCGATGTCGCCGCTGAGGAGCGCCTGGATGGCGAGGTTGAAGTCGTCGTAGAGCGAGAGGTTGTCGCGGCCCACCAGCTCCTCGGCGAGGATGGCGTTGGTGGTGCCGGTCTGGGAGCCCAGGCGGGCGTTGCCCGAGGTGAAGTCCTCGAGGGTCAGGTCGGCGTCGGCGGTGCGCACCGCGACGGCCTGGTTGACCTCGTGGTACGGGTCGGTGAACTCGACCACGCGCGCGCGCTCCTCGGTGATGGTGATGCCCGAGGCGATCATGTCGAACTCACCGTTGGCGAGGGCAGCGAAGATGCCGTCCCAGTCGGTGGTCTGGAACTGCGCCACGCAGTTGATCCGCTCGCAGATGGCGTTCACCACGTCGATGTCGAAGCCGACGATGTTGCCGTCCTGGTCGACGGTCTCGAAGGGCGGGTAGGTGGTGTCGGAGCCCACGATCAGGGTGCGGCCACCGAGGTCCTGGGCCAGCGCGGCGCCGGACAGCGCGACCAGGACCAGGGCTAGCAGGGCGGGGACGAAACGCTTCATGCTTCTCTCCTCACGCGGATCTGTACTATTCGCTCGTGCGACCGGCACGATGACGCGGACGCAACGAGCATAAGCGCGGCCCCTAGGGCTTGGCAACCACCGCCGAGCCTTGTACCGCACGGCCTCCGCGAGCCTTCCTGTGGTCCAGGGGGAGCGGGCGCGGCGACCGCGGGCGGTACACTCGGCTCGTGGACCGTCAGCTCGACCTGGACCAGGAGCTCACCTCCCGCGCCGTCGACCTGGGCGCCCAGGCGCCCAAGAAGCTGGCCGAGATCGGCATCGGCACCTACCGGGAGCTGCTGAGCCACTTCCCGAGGCGCTACGAGGACCGCCGCGCGCTGCCGAGCTACGGCGCGCTCGTCGACGGCCAGACCGCCACCATCACGGGGCAGGTGATGAGCCGCGTGGGCAACCGCAGCCGCCGCGGCATGCACGTCATGCGCGCGGGCCTGCGGGGCGCGGGCGGCGAGCGCGTCACGGCCGTGTGGTTCAACCAGCCGTGGCTCGAGAAGCAGGTGTACCCGGGCCTGAACCTGGTGCTCACCGGCAAGGTCAAGCGCCAGGGGCGCACCGTCGAGCTGATGGTGCAGGGCTTCGAGGTCGACGACGACTCCGAGTCGCTGTCGTTCAACCGCATCGTGGGCATCTACCCCACCACCCAGGGCCTGTCGCAGGCCTACTTGCGGCGCGCCGTGAAGCGCCTGCTCGACGCGCTGGGGCCGCTGCCCGACCACCTGCAGCGCTCGCTGCTCGAGCGCTACGAGCTGGTGTCGCTGGACCGCGCCGTGCGTCAGGCGCACTTCCCCGACTCCGAGGAGGAGCTGCAGGCCGCGCGCCGCCGCCTCAAGTTCGACGACTTCCTGTTCTTCGAGCTCGCGGTGCTGCGCAGCCGCGACCCCAACCGCCTGGGGCGCACCTTCCACGTGCGCGAAGCGGACCTGGAGGCGTTCGCCGCCAGCCTGCCGTTCACCCTCACCGAGGGGCAGCAGCGCGCGCTCAACGAGATCCTCACCGACATGCAGGCGCCCAAGCAGATGGCGCGCCTGCTGCAGGGCGACGTGGGCTCGGGCAAGACGGCCGTGGCCGCCGCCGCCGTCTACGTGGCCGTGAAGAACGGCGCCCAGGCGGCGCTGATGGCGCCCACCGAGATCCTCGCGCGGCAGCACTTCCTCAACCTGCAGCGCTACCTGTTCCCCCTGGGCGTGAGGAGCGAGCTGCTCATCGGCTCCATGAGCGCCGGCGAGCGCCGCGCCGCCCGCGCGCGCCTGGCCAGTGGCGAGGCCGACCTGGCGGTGGGCACCCACGCCCTCATCCAGGAGGGCGTCGAGTTCCACGACCTGGGGCTAGCGGTCATCGACGAGGAGCACCGCTTCGGCGTCGAGCAGCGCCGCGGCCTGCTGAAGAGCACCCCCGACGTGCTGGTGATGAGCGCCACGCCCATCCCGCGCTCGCTGGCGCTCACCACCTACGGCGACCTGGAGCTCACCGTCATCGACGGCCTGCCGCCCGGGCGCCAGCCGGTCAAGACCATGCTGGTCACGGCCAGCAAGCGCCGCGACGTCTACCGCTTCGCCTGGCAGCAGATCAAGGAGGGGCGGCAGGTGTACGTGGTCACGCCCCTGATCGAGGAGAGCGAGGCGCTCGACGAGGTGCTGGCCGCCACGCGCCTCGCCGACGACCTGCGGCAGATCATGCCCGAGGCGGCGCGCATCGGCATGCTGCACGGGCGCCTCTCCTCCGACGAGAAGGACGAGGTGATGGCCGCCTTCCGGCGCCACGACCTCGACCTGCTGGTCTCCACCACCGTCATCGAGGTGGGCGTCGACGTGCCCAACGCCACCGTGATGGTCATCGAGAACGCCGAGCGCTTCGGCCTGGCGCAGCTCCACCAGCTGCGGGGCCGCGTGGGGCGCGGCTCGCACGAGAGCCACTGCGTGCTGGTGGCCGGCGACGCCAGCCGCAAGACGCGTGAGCGCCTAGGCATCGTGGTCAAGCACGCCGACGGCTTCACCATCGCCGAGATGGACCTGCGCCTGCGCGGCCCCGGCGACCTGCACGGCACGCGCCAGTCGGGGCTGCCCGAGCTGAGCATCGGCGACGTGGTCGACGACGTGGAGATCATCGAGCAGGCGCGCGACCTGGCCCTCAAGATGCTCGACGCCGACCCGGAGCTGGAGGCGGCGTGGGCGGAGCGCCTGCGCGCCGAGCTGCGGCGCCGCAGCCGCGCCGTGATGGTGAGGGAGGTCATCTAGATGAGGTTCGTGATCAGCCTGGCCTTCCTGGCCGCCGTGCTGGGCCTGGTGCTGGGCTTCGCGCTGCGCTCGGCGCTGGGCCGCGAGCGCTTCGCGCTGGTGGCGGTGCTGTCGCTGGTGCCGCTGCTGGGGCACGCCACCTACCTCGGGGTGGTGTCGTGGAGGTCGGGCGTGCTGCCGTCGGCGCTGCTGCCCTTCGTGCTGGCGGTGCTGCTGCTGTTCGTGGTGGGGGCCACGCTGGCGCGGCGCTGGACGCGCACGGCGCCGTTCCTGGCGGCGTTCCTGCCGGCCTTCGCGCTGATCGTCTACGCGGTGATCGCGAGCCTGCTGTTCAGCCTCAGCCTCGACGCCACGGGCGTGGTGCCCGACGCCGTGATGGGGGTGGCGCTGGGGCTGGTGACGTTGGCCCTGGTGATGACGCTCCTGGTGTTCGTGCCCCAGCCCCTGGAGCCGGGGCGCGAGTTGCGCCTGCCCTGGCGGCGCTCGTAGACTCGGCCCGTGGCGCGCCTCCTGCTTCTCCCCCTCGCCCTGCTGCTGCTCCTCGCCGCCTGCGCCCCGCGCACCGAGATCCGCACCACGCAGGAGATCGGCTCGGTGGAGCCGATGGCGTTCGAGCTCGTCCAGGGGCGCACCAGCATCGAGCGCTTCGACCCGCCTGGCGCCGGCGGGCGCCTGGAGATGACGGTCGGCGCGCAGGTGCGTAACCCCAACGCCTTCGGCGTGTGGTTCGACGGCGTCACCTACTCGGTGGCGCTCGAGGGCAAGACGGTGGCGCGCGGCGCCATCGCCGCCGACGCCTACCTGGAGCCCGGCGCCACGGTGCCGGTGTCGTTCGACCTCGCCACCAGCCTCGCCAACGACCCCGAGCTGCTCGGTGCCGCCGTGCGCGCGTTCACCGACCGGCCCATGCGCTTCCGCATCGACGGCACGGTGCGCTTCCGCACCGCCACCCACTCCTACGAGACGCGCAACCGCACCCTGCTGGAGGGCGGCACGCTGGCACGCCAGACGGTGCAGGCGCCCATCCTGCGCCTCGACGAGGCGTCCAGCCGCGTGTTCATGCTGCAGGAGGGCGTGCCGGTGGTGCAGGTGGTGCTGCAGGCCGCCAACCCCGGCGACATCGGCTACTTCCTGCACGGCAAGGACCTGAGGCTCACCTTGGGCGGCTGGCCGCTGGCCACCGAGGACATGCGCCCGGTGCCCATCGCCGCCAACCAGGCGTCGCGCATCGACATCCTCTTCTACCCCGACGCCGGCGGCCTCCCCGAGGAGGGGCGCCTCGTGCTCGAGGCCGCGCTGGCGGGGCACACCACGCTCCTGCGCGTGGAGGGCGAGCTGTTCATGGACGTGCTGGGCGTCGACTCGTTCCCGATGCCCGCCGGCTGGTCCGTGACCGGCTTCGTGCACGGCGGATGACCGGCGACCTGGTCCTGGTCCGCCACGCGCCCACCCGCCTCGAGGAAGGCGTGCCGTCGGCCGCCTGGGAGCTCGCCCCCGGCGCCCGCGAGCTCACCAGCCAGCTGGCCGCGCACCTGGCCGCGCTGCGGCTGGCGGCGCCGGGCGCCGGCGCGCTCGGCGGCATCGACGCCGTGGTGACGAGCCACGAGCCCAAGGCGGTGGGCACCGGCCGCGTGCTGGCCGCCGAGCTGGGCGTGCCGGCGAGCACCGCCCCCGACCTCGAGGAGCACCACCGCGCCGGCCGCCGCCTCATGGACGAGGCCGAGTGGCAGCGCACCCTGAAGCGCTTCTTCGCCAACCCCGACGTGCTGCTGTTCGGCACCGAGACCGGCGCCGAGGCGCGCGCCCGCTTCGAGCGCGGCGTGCGCGCGGCGCTGGCGGAGCGCCCCGGCAAGCGGCTGGCCCTGGTGAGCCACGCCACCGTGATGACGCTGCTGCTGGCCGGCCCCAACGGCCTGGACCCCTACGAGCTGTGGCGTACCGTGCGCATGCCCGAGGCGTTCGTGGTGCGCGCCGACGACCTGCGCATCGTCGAGCGCGTCGCGCTGCCCGACTGAGCACCCACCCGGCACGGGCGCCCAGGCTCAGGCGCCCACGGCCGCCCGCGCCACCCCCACCATCAGCGCGCTGCGCTCGTCGAGCCGGCTCCGGTCGAAGCCGCCGAACAGCTGCACGCGCGGCAGGCCCGCGGCGCGCAGCGCGCGCTCGAGCTCGAAGCGGTGGTAGTAGCGCTGCTCGAGGCGCGCGGTGCGGCGCCGCACCACCCCCTCGGCGTCGGTCTCGTCGAGGTAGTAGACGCTCCTGACCAGCTGCGCCGCCGGGTCGTGGTGCTGCACCAGGAACAGCTCCGTGCTCGGCGCCAGCTCGCCCCACTCCTCCTCGCGTCGCACCACCCCCATCGGCCCGAAGCGCGGCAGGTAGAGGTCGAAGGCGAAGGCGCCGCCCGGCTCCAGGTGCGCCGTCACGGTCGCCAGGGTGCGGTCCTGGTCGTCGAGGGTGTAGGCGTGCATCAGGGTGTTGAACGGCGCGATCACCAGCGGGAAGCGCCGGCCGAGGCGCACCTCGCGCATGTCGCCGTGGACCAGCCGCAGGCCGGGGCGGTCGCCCAGGCGCTCGCGAGCGCGCGCCAGCATGGCGGCGGAGGCGTCGACCGCCACCACCTCGTGGCCCGCCGCCAGCAGCGCCTCGGTGACGCGCCCGGTGCCGGCGCCGAGCTCCAGCACCGGCCCGCCCTGGTCGTCGGCGAGGCGCAGGTAGAACGGCACGTCGTCGCGGTAGGCGGCGTACTGCAGGTCGTAGAGGGCGGCGGCCTGGTCGTAGATCATTCCCACTCGATGGTGGCGGGCGGCTTGCTGGTGATGTCGTACACCACGCGGTTCACCTCGGGCACGGCGTTGGTGATGCGCGTGCTCACGGTGGCCAGGAACTCGTGCGGCAGGTGCACCCAGTCGGCGGTCATGCCGTCGACGCTCGTCACGGCCCGCAGCGCCACCGTGTAGGCGTAGGTGCGGCCGTCGCCCTTGACGCCCACCGAGCGCAGCGGCGTGAGCACCGCCAGCGCCTGCCACGTCTCCTGGTAGAGGCCGAACTCGTGCAGCGCGCTCACGAAGATGTCGTCGACCCGGCGCAGCACCGCCAGGCGCTCGGGCGTCACCTCGCCCAGGCAGCGGATGGCCAGGCCGGGGCCGGGGAAGGGGTGGCGCTCGACGAGCTCCTCGGGCATGCCGAGCTCGCGCGCCAGGGCGCGCACCTCGTCCTTGAACAGGTGGCGGAACGGCTCGAGCAGCTCGAAGTCGAACTCCTCGGGCAGCCCGCCCACGTTGTGGTGCGACTTGATGTTGGCCGCCCCCGCCTCGCCCGCCGACTCGATCACGTCGGGGTAGAGGGTGCCCTGCGCCAGGAAGGCGATGCGCCCCTTCTCGGCCTGCACGCGGCGCGCCTCGCGCTCGAACAGCCGGACGAACTCGTGGCCGATGATCTTGCGCTTCTCCTCGGGGTCGGTGACGTCCGCCAGGGCCGCCAGGAAGCGCTCGGAGGCGTCGACCACCGTGAGGTTCACCCCCAGGCCGGTCAGCGCCCGCTCGACCTGGTGCGCCTCGCCCTGGCGCAGCAGGCCGTGGTCGACGAACACCGCCGTGAGGCGCTCGCCCAGCGCGCGCGCCAGCAGCAGCCCCAGCGTGCTCGAGTCGACGCCGCCGGAGATGGCCAGCAGCACGCGCTCGTCGCCGACCTTCGCGCGCACCTCCTCCTCGAGGGTGGCGAGGATGGTGGCGGCGGTCCAGTCGCGGCTCACGCCGGTGAGGCGCAGGAAGTTCTCGAGCACCTGCGTGCCCTTGGGGGTGTGCAGCACCTCGGGGTGGAACTGCAGGCCGTAGAGGCCGCGCGCCGCGTCCTCCATGGCCGCCACGCTGGTGCTGGCGGTGGTGGCGGTGACGGCGAAGCCCTCGGGGGCGCGCTCCACGTGGTCGCCGTGGCTCATCCACGCCACGAACTCGCCCTCCACCCCCTCGAAGAGGCGGCCCTCGAAGCGCTCGAGGCGCGCCTTGCCGTACTCGCTCACGGGGCTGCGGGCCACGCTGCCGCCGGTGGCGCGGGCGATGAGCTGCATGCCGTAGCAGATGCCCAGCACCGGCAGGCCCGCCTCCAGCAGGCCGTCGGGCAGGCCGGGGGCGCCCGGGTCGTAGACGCTCGAGGGCCCGCCCGACAGCACCACGCCGGCGGGGTCGTGGGCGCGGACCTCGTCGAGGGTGGCGTCGGGGCGCAGGATGACCGAGTAGGCGTGCGCCTCGCGCAGCCGACGCGCGATGAGGCGCGTGTACTGCGAACCGTAGTCGATGACGACGATGCTAGAGATGAGGAACCTCCTGTGGTGTGGGCCGCTCGGCGGCCCGCCTAGCCTGCCTGGTCCGCCGCGCCCGCCGGCACCGCTGCCAGCAGCAGGTCGGCCGCCTCCGCTAGCGCCGGGCGGTGCGTCACGGCTAGCACCAGGCGCTGCCGCGCCAGGCGCGCGAGCAACGCCACTATCTCACGTTCGGCGAGGTCGTCGAGGTTGGAGGTGGGCTCGTCGAGGAGCAGCGCCTCGGGGTCGCCGAGCAGCGCGCGCGCGATGGCCAGGCGCTGGCGCTGCCCGCCCGACAGGCCGCCGCCGTCCTCGCCCAGGCGGCTGCCGAGGCCGTCGGGCAGGGCGCGCACCACCGCCGCGAGGCCGACGGCGTTCAGCGCCGCCCACAGCGCGGCGTCGCTCGCTTCCCGGCCCATCGCCAGCACCTCGCGCAGCGGCCCCGAGAGGATGCCGTGGTCCTGCGGCACGTAGGCCACGCGGCGCCGGAGCTCGGCCTCCTCGACGGCCGACAGCGGCTCGCCGCCGAGGCGCACCTCGCCGGCCACGGGGGCGTCGAAGCGCAGCAGCAGACGCAGCAGGGTGGTCTTGCCGCTGCCGCTGGCGCCGCTCACCACCACCAGGCCGGTGCGCGGCAGCGCCAGGTCGACCCCCTCCAGCAGGCGGCCGCCGCGGCGGTAGGCGAACGCCA
>Ga0123333_10000302_pt1 | contig 55836 bp, 44 predicted proteins | sample BioC12SIPDNA_3_FD_89957 | JGI IMG/M metagenome (GOLD analysis project Ga0123333, IMG submission 89957) | Anaerobic biogas reactor microbial communites from Washington, USA - Biogas_R2_B C12 SIP DNA | ecosystem: Engineered > Bioreactor > Anaerobic > Unclassified | place: Washington, USA...
ACGCGACGGTGCAGTTCTGCATGGCCCACCTGATCCGGGAGATCCGCTTCCTGGCCGAGCACGGCAACCGCTGGACGTCGGCGTGGGCCAGAAAACTGCTGGGGTGGCTCAAGAAGCTCTTTGCCACGCTGCATCGGGCGGATCGACTGACCGCAGCCGGCTTTGCCCGGGCGATGGACCGGATTCGCCGAGGGTTCCTGGCGATCGCTCGCCGACCGCCGGGGTATTCCGAAGCCCAGCCGCTGGCCAAGCGGTTCCGGCCCCACCCTCGCTACTGGCCATCTCGCCGTGAACGGTTACCCAGACACTATGAACGATCAGCTTGATCCGGTCCGTCTGCAGGTCCGCGAAATCCGCAAAAATCGCCTCTCGCTCCAACTCCCCCATCTGACCGACCGTCTTCCACCGCTCAGCGATCATCGCCTGCACCTCGATCCGCTGCAGCGAATAGCCGCCCGCATTAGGCACGCGGATCAGAATCCGCGACACCTGATGCGCCTGCGGCAGCTCGATCTCCATCGCGCACGGAAGCCCCTTGCCCGAGGAATCCCACTGCCCCTTCGTATCGCCCGATCGAACGAGCTTCCCGTCCGCTGCGTCGTCCACCCGGAACGTCACGCCGTCCAGCGCGATCGGCTTGCCCGCCGCCTCGATCGCCGTCCGCACCGTACTCCGAAAACCAGCCACGCACCCTTTCGCCGCGTCCAGCACACACCGCCCATCAAGCCAAGCCGCCGGAATCCTCTTCTCCGCCTCGGTCAGCCACTCATCGGCCTGGTCCGCCTTCCGTACCCATCCATCGAGCTCACCCATGTCGGTCTCCCGCGATGCGGCGGAACCGTTGAGGTTCAGCGCAAAGTACTGCACCATCTCGCGCCACGCCGGACCGTACGCCAGCCATGCCGCACGAGGCGCCAGGTTCGAGATAATCCACGCCTCATCCGTCGGGACGTCGGGATTCCACAAGTACTGGCTGGCGATCACGTTGATCAGATCCAGATGAACGTGCGCCACGTCATAGAAATACGATTCGATCGTCCCGTCGTGGCGCTTGGCGTCCGTGTAGTTCGTGTCCCACGTGCCGCCATTCCACAGCGGCGTGTACCGGAAATTGCACAGCTTCGTGCCCAGATACCGGTGATACCCCGCGACCTGCTCCGGCGTCCGATCCTCGAGAACAAAATAGAACCGATCTTTCATATCCTGCGGAACCGACTGCCCAACGACGCGAAGGTACTCGCGGAAGTGATTGATGTCCGGAAGCGCATCGTTGTTCGGAGCCTCGTAATAGCACGGCAGCGTCAAAAACACGTCGGCGTTGGCATTGCTCTGCCGGATCGCCTCCAGCATCGCCGCGAACCGCGCCGCGTCCGCCCGCGCCGGCGTCGGATCGTCCGGATAATTCGCCCGATCCACCGCGTCCCGCTCGGCCCAGAAATCCTGAACGTACTCGAACCACCAGCCGGCGTCCGTCGCGTCGTGCCAGACATACAACCCCATGCTCGGGTCCGCCACCGCATTGCCCGCCAATTCCGCGTACCCTCGAATCGAATTCGGATCCGACCAGTTCCACGCCGCCAGCGGAGACTCCAGCTTCGGTCGCTCCCAATACCCGTATCCCAGCCGCAGCCCGCGGGCCAACGCATACGCCTGCTGATTCGTGTACCCGCCGTAACCGTAGAACCCGTGCGAAATCCGCTGAAGCCCAGCCTTGCGGTGAATGAACATCCGCTGCTGCTCGACCGGCATGTCCGACTTCAACCCGTTCACATCGGAAGTCACCCGCGCCTCAAACGCCGGCCAATCGATCAGATCGACGCCGCGCACCGTAAACCGTCCCTCCTCCACCCGCACCAACTGCGACCACGCGAATAAGGCATAGTAAATTCCCTGCTCCGACGGGCTGATCAGGTAGACCGTCGGCTCCGCCTCACCCAGAAAACTGCGAATGATAAAGCTCTGATCCCTCCGCAAGCCGCCCGGCAGCTTCTCCGCAACGAACGGCCCGCTCAGCAGTTCCCCCCGCAACCCCTCCGGCACATCGTCCAAATCCACCAGCACGATCCGAAAACCCGTTGGCTGGGTGGTCCCTTCCGCTACCGAAACCGCCATCGCCCTGCCGCAACGGCGACTCAGATACTCACCCAGATCCCCCGCCATCATCCCGACCTTCTCAGCCGAAAAGGACCCACCCGCCGCCAACATAATCCGATCGGGAATTGGGACAACCGCCGACCGATACTCGACGACCCGCGGAATTGGAAAAATCTCACGTCCCGCCTCCGGATCGAACGACCCCGCCACCACGCACACCGACAACATCAACGACAACAACGCGCAAAACGAGACTCTCATGGTTCTTTCCCACTGACACCGGAGCGATCTCGCTCGGATCAGATCAATAATCCGGATCCCAGTCCTCAGGACACTCTTTCCAGTAGCCGGTCAAAAACCAGCTCGGCTTCTCAAACGATGCGTACGAACCCACGTGCCCGTCAACAAATGTGAAGTTCGCCCGTACCCCGCTATGGCAGCCGTTCACGCTGCCTCCCCACTCGCCCACCGCCCCGTCCTGACCCCATTCCCAAACCTGCCCGTAGCTGTTCCCCAGCGTAAATCCTGAACGACCGCCCACGCTGTCTCCCACGAACAGCTTCTGCGACGGATTGTTCACCCTCTCGAGCCTTATCGAACCGCCCGACTCCTCCAGATGCCTGTTCCGGCCGTACGAGGAACTGAAGGGCGGGAACCCGTCCACCGCAACGCTCCCCACCGGACAGTACAAGAACCCGCTGTCATAATCCCAACCTCCCGGCGGCGACCGCAGAACCCGATCGCCGGGCAGATATCTTAAACCCACCAGCCGCCAGTTCCACCGCTCGTTATATACCGGCTCGCCCGACGGCACCGGAGACACCACCCGCGGCGGCTGCCGACCTTGATAGTCATCCCCGTACCCAACGCACCCTTTGTGAATCTGGCTCAACCGAGCCGCGCAGAGGACCATTCGCGATTGGTCCCGCCCCGCCGTTAGCGCCGGCAACAAAATCGACACCAGCACCAACAGCTCGATCAGCGTGAACGAACTCGCGCCGTATCTGCCGTCACCGCCTCCCATGCGTTTCAACCTGGAATGGTATCGCGCCCACATGGCTCACGCACTGCTCCTGATGGTCAACGACGACGCCAGACTCAGCGACCGCGGGCTCGCCCCGCGGTCACTGCTCACCAGCTTAAACAGCAAATCCACCGCCTCGCCCGCCAACCGCTCGATCCCCGCCCCGATCGTGGTCAACGCGGGATGGTAATACGCCCCCGCCTCCGTCCCGTCGACCCCCACCACCGCGATATCCCGCGGCACCTCCAATCCGCCGTCCCGTATCCCGCTGATCAGACCGGTCGCCGCGTAATCCGAATATGCGATCACCGCCGTCGGACGATCCGCCTCCTCAGCCAACGCCCGACCCATCTGACGCACCGCCCGCAAATCGCTCCCGCCGTTGACGATATGCCATTCCATCCGGTGACGTTCGCACGATTCACAAAACGCGATCGTCTTCGGATCCACCAGCGGCAGCGGCAGCGGATACGCCACCATCCAGACCTTCCGGTGGCCCCGGCCCTTCAGATGCGCGACCGCCCCATCCATCCCGCTCAGCCAATCCGTCGATACGCTCGAAATCCCTTCGATGGCCATATCGACCAGCACGATCGGAAAACCCGTCTCAACCACGTACTGGTGCTGCGGCGTGCCCGGCTGAAGCCCGCCCGCCACCATCAACACCCCGTCCACACGCCCGTCCAGAAGCATGTCCAGACACTCAACCTCTTTCGCAAAATCCCACTCAGTAACCGAAACAATCAGGTGATAGCCCTTCCTATCCGCCAGATGCAGGGCGTGCGATGTCAGTTCCGCATAGAACGGCGTGTGAATATCCCCGCAGATCAACCCCAACGAGTTCGTCTTGCCCCGCGCCAGCGCCCGCGCCGCGTACGACGGCCGATAGTTCAACTCCCGCGCCGTTCGAAAGATCCGCTCCCGCGTCTTCGCGGAGATCCGCAGCCCCGAAGGCTTGTTGTTCAACACCTTCGAAACCGTGGTCATCGTCACCCCGACACGATTCGCAATATCCGAAATCTTGGCCGCCAAGTCTGATTCCTTAGCCGGGGTTAACGTATGACGTTTAGCGCTTACCCTAATCATAAGCCGTTTCTTTTTTAATACAAGACCTTTTCATCCAGCCGACGGTATAATCCCAGCCGTTACAGGTGCATGTCTTCTACTGATGAAGGATAAAACTATGGCATCGGGTGAGAAAGTTGACCGGGTGGTGGTTGCCAATCCGGACTGGTACGCCAGCTTCCCGCAGTTGTTTCGGACCGACCGTGAGGTGGTACTGCTCTTCCAAGTCCAGGAATTGGAGAGACTTAAGGCAATCCCAGAGCATCCGCACTGGCAGAAGGTGGCCCAGCCCCGCTGGGCCGTCTCACGCGATCAGGGCCTCAGTTGGGACGTCACGGACCGCCCCCCGCAAGTCGGCCGCGTCCTCGACGCGACCAACCCCTCATGCCCATTGGCCGACGGCGGAACCGTCACGCTGAGCTTTGATCGCAATCGGCCCAAGGTCGCCCTGATCGAACACGGCACGGTCGGCGGTTACCGACCGTATCAGAGCACCGACCTCCCCGGCGCCGAAAAGCACGCGTTCGATAACTTCGGTCCCTACAACGAGTTCTGTCCTTTCGGCGTCGCGCGAACTCCCGACGGGGCAATCATCGCCTGCGGCTACGCCACCATGCCGGCTGAGTTGTCGGGCACAGCCTGGACGAAAACCAACACGCTGTTCCTGCAGAGCGACGATGAGGGGCGTACGTGGCGATACCTTTCCGATCTGCCGAACCCCTACCCGTTCGGATTCAGCGAAGCCGATCTGGTCGCCGGGCCCGGCGACTACCTCCAGGTCTACATGCGGGCCGACTGGAACTACGTCCCGCGCGAGCAATGGCCGCCCGAAGCCGACACCGGCGAGGAACGCTACGGCTACTTCCTGTACCGCTCCGAATCGGTGGACGGCGGGCGAACCTGGTCGGTTCCGGAGCAACTGCCCCTCTGGGGCCATCCGCCGTGCGTCAAACGTCTGCGCAGCGGGAACTTACTGCTGGTCTGGGGCCATCGCCAGCCGCCCTACGGGGCCGTCGGCTGCATCAGTTCCGACAACGGCAAGACGTGGGACCCGTCAAAGGCCAAGCAACTCATCGGCTTCGACCCCGGCGGCTACGACCTGGGCTATCCGGTGGCCACGCAATTCCCCGACGGCCGGATTCTCTGCGCCTGCTACGGCTACTCCACCAACGAGATATACGGCAAAGTCCCCCACGGTATCTTCGCCTCGACCTTCGATGAGCAGTGGCTCGCCCGGTAAACGCGGAAAGGGACACGGCACGCCGAGTCCCTTTCCGGATAAACACTCTTGACGAGGCGGGCTACGGGCTTGCGGGAGGCGCCAGCGTGCCTTCGGGGTTGTACTTGACGATGTAGATGTCCGTCTCGCCGGCCGAGTTCAGCGTCGCTGCGCCGGCAACTCCTTGTCCGAACGTCACCGAATTGGCAAACTGACCGACCGCGATGACGCAGCCGTCCTCGGCGATCGCGACGCCGTAGCCGATGTCGGTACCCGCGCCGCCGACCGAACGAACCCACGAAAGCGCGCCGCCGGAATCGTACTTGGCCACGAAGATATCGAACTCACCGGCTGCGGTGTGCGTGACCTCCGCGGGCAGCGTGGGCGCGAAGACCGCGGTGGACGCATACGCGCCGGTCACGGCCACCGAACCATCGGTGTGGACGCCGAGCCGGGTCGCCGCCTCCATCGACAGTCCGGTGATCTGGGCGGCCCAGTTCAACGAACCGGCCGAATCGAACGAAGCCAGATAGGCATCCATCTCAATCGCCACCATCGGCACCGTATCCAGTCCCGTGCCGAACAGGGCGCCGGGCGCGAACATGCCGCAGAGGGCGTAGTTGCCGTCGGCATCGCGGGTCAGGCCGACTCCGGACCCTTCACTCTGCGTGCCGCCGCTGGCCTGCTGGACGGAGAGGAACGTGCCGTCGGACGAGTAACGGGCGACGAAACATCCCAATCGATGGCGCCCGGGCTGGTCAGCACGGTCTGGTTGGGCTCACCGGGCCCGAACGTGGCCTCGTCGCGGAAGCACCTGGCGATCAACACGGACCCATCGGTCAGAACATGGATCGCCTCGACCACAGCACTGGCTGTGCCTCCGGCCCGCTTCGCCCCGTACAGGACTCCATCAGCGGAATAGGCGGCCATGAACGCATCCTGGCCTCCGGTCGAGGTCAGCGTCACCGGGCTGCCTCCCTCGTCGAGCCCGAAGTCGACCGTCAGGTCAAAAGCGCCGGCGACGAAGATCGTCCCGTCATCCGCCACCGTCAGGTCGCGAGGCTCGCAGGTATCGTTGGGATCCGACGCCCCTTCCACCGCCATGGCCCTGGCCCACAGCAGTTCGCCATCCGGCGTATACCTGGCCACAAAACCGTCGCCGCCGCCACCCGTGGTAAACGAGGTCTCGTTCGGATCGCGCTCGCCGAACGTGGCGGTCTCGCGGAAGACGCCGGCCACCACGACCGAACCGTCCGGAGCGATGGCGGCGGAGTTCGCATAGTCCGGCGCGGTCCCGCCGATCCGAAGCGCCCACGGCGTTGACTGGACGGTCACCTGCCTGGCCGTCTGGCCGATCGTCCCGCCGGTATCCTTGACCTGAAGGGCGATGGTAGGGCTTCCGCCCCCGCCGTAGATGTGTGACGCCGTCTTGGTCGTACTCCAGTCGGTATCATAGGTCCCGTCGCTGGTCTAGTCCCAGCGGACCTGAAGTTCGGCGAGTTCATCCTGCTGATCGGTGGAACCCGAGGCGTCCACATTCACGTTCAAGCCCGAGGCGGTGGCACCGAACGTCGCGGTCGGCATCCATTGCGGCGAAAGCACCGTCACCTCCTTGATCTCCTCATCCGTCAGGCCATCGACGTCCATCACCTGCAGCCGCACAGGGTAGTCAGCCATCGCCGAATAGGTATGCGTCTGAGCGGTCAGGCTGGTGCTCCAGTCGGTATCGTAAGTCCCGTCACCGTCCCAGTCCCAGCGGACCTTGAGACTCTCGGCGTCGTTGTCGGTGGCGCCGTTCGGGTCGAAGTTCACCGTCAGGTCCTGCTCGGCCAGCGTCGCGGTGAAGGCTGCGGTCGGCGGATTGGCGTAGCGGGCCTGGAACATGTTCGCCACGAGATCGAATGGATCGCTTTCATCGCCGGTCAGCTCAGCCGAATCGAATGTACCGACCAGCCCGAACCCGGTCGAATCGTGGTAGACTTCGGTGACCGTGTTCGGGTCGCCCGCGCCGAACCGGACGGCCAGTTGCGCCGTAATGTTGGCATCGCTCTCCGCGAAGTCCAGGCGAACCACGCCCACACCGGTCCGCGGCTCGGGCACGTTCAGATCGCCACCGCCCTCGACCTCGAAAGTGAAGGCGACCTCGGCTGAGGTCTGGCCGGGGGTCACCTCTGAAACCGCCACCGAGAGGGTCAGATCACCCAACTGCCGCTGAATATCCTGACCGAGCGACACGGCCTGCCCGTCCAGCATCAGTACGCCGGTGGAACTGACGCTCAGTCCGATCGTGAGCGCCTGGCCTACGGCGTGGTGATTGTCGCGCTGTACGCATCCGCCGCCGCGTTGGGGTCGTTGGGATCGACCGTATTGGGGTCGAGTGTATTCGGATCCGCCGGCGGCGCGCCGCCGCAGCCCGGAATCGCCCACACAGAAGCCAACTACAAGGCGATGGCACAGAACCAGACCTTTCGCGAGACTTGGAACGGCTGACAACTTATGAATCACCTCACACCAAATGGGAATGCAGGCCGCCGACAGGACGGAACTTCACACCACGAGACCTGTTGTTACCAGAGTTATCGACCACCCGCGAGAACTGCTTGACGGTTATGAACGGTCCTTCTATAACCCGGTCAGGAAACCCTTGGGAGGCGAAATATGAACGTGGAACCGGGTCGAACGCGGATCGGATGGATCGGAACCGGTGTGATGGGCTCGTCGATGTGCGGCCGGCTGATGGCCCAAGGCTATTCGGTCACGGTGTTCAATCGGACGCGCAGAAAAGCGCAGAGACTGTTGGATCAGGGGGCGACGTGGGCCGATTCGCCGCAAGCCATTGCCGAACAATCAGATGTGACATTCACCATCGTCGGCTTTCCCAGGGATGTGCAACAGTTGCACCTGGGGGACGGCGGAATCCTGGCTGCGGCGAAGTCCGGGTCGGTGGTGGTGGACATGACCACGACCAAGCCGAGCCTGGCGGTGGAGATATACAAAGCGGCCAAGGGCAAAGGCGTCGAGGCCATCGATGCGCCGGTCTCCGGGGGCGATGTCGGGGCGAGGAACGGAACCCTCTCGATCATGATTGGCGGCGATAAACAAGCAGTTGACTTTATCATGCCGCTGTTCGAGGCGATGGGCAAGAGCATCGTCTATCAGGGCCCGGCCGGTTCGGGCCAGCACGCCAAGATGTGCAACCAGATCCAGATCGCGGGCACGATGATCGGGATGTGCGAGTGTCTGCTGTACGGGGCGAAGGCGGGGCTGGACCTGGAGACCATGTTGCAGTCGATCCGGGGCGGGGCGGCTGGGTGCTGGTCGCTGGACCATCTGGCTCCGAGGGTTCTGAAGCGGAACTTTGATCCGGGTTTCTTTGTCGAGCACTTTATCAAGGACATGAGGATCGCGCTTGAGGAGGCCGGACGCATGAACCTGTGCCTGCCGGGGCTGGCGCTGGTGCATCAGTTGTACGTGGCGGTGGCGGCCCAGGGGCACGGCAAGAACGGCACACAGGCCCTGATGCTGGCTCTGGAGCAATTGTCGGGCGGGGCAGCAAAATGAATTATGTTCAATCACTGTGAGTGCTTCGGCGGTTGGGTTTTTTGCCCTTGGCAGCGGCTGGCGGGGGCGGATATAATCCCGCTTCGGAAGCGGCTGGAAGTTCCGCAGCGATAAGCAGTTAGTACTTGCGGACGGCGGATTTCCCGTATAGAATTAGTTTAGCTGCCAAACCGGCCCACACGAAGACAAGGAGCTGCCGATGATCCGAAGATCCTTTATCCTCCCCTGGATTGGCTTGCTGTGCGCTCTGGCGTGGACGGGCGGCTGCGCCGACCTTCGGATGTGGAATGACGATTTTCTGGACACGTTCCAGCCGTGGGGCATGACGGCTGAGGACCAGATGCAGGGCGAGGGCCCGCTGATCGTCGTGGTCGAGAACCTGACTCGGGCGGCGAATCATAGCGAACGGGCGAACATCCACATCAGTGCGGAGAGCCGGACGGCCTCGGGGATATCGACGACGCTGATGTCGGTTCCCGCACAGGATCGACCGGGCAATGAGGCCTACCGGGACACCTTCGTGCTTAACTGCAAGGACGTTCAGAGCGTCAGCATGCAGGCGACGCTGAACCGGGTCAGCGTCATCTCGGAGAGCGTTTCGGGCGTGTTCCAGGGGGAGAACGAGACGATCTACCTGGCCACGGAAGGGGCAAGCGTCGAGGAGTGGGGCTTCCAGAGAGGCCAGATCATAGACGCGGCGGAAACGGGGGTTGAAAACGCCGAGGACAGCGAGCATTCCGTCTGCCGGATTGAGATGACCGATCAGAACGACACCGTGCGGGTGGATATACCGGTGGTCAGCACGTTCTCGTCCTTCACCCGCAACACGCACTTCGAGTGCGGGAGCGTCCTGGTGTTCGGGATCACCGAAGGCCGGGTCAACGGAGCGATTGACTGGCAGACCTACGAGTGCGACTACTTTTTGGGCACCCTGGGTTCGGAGCAGATCAAGCGGGTGACCGGAGCGGACATCGTGCTGTTTCGCAGCATGCTGTCGGCGGAGGATCTGGAGTACATCGACGAGCAGAACATCCTGAGCCTCTGGGCTGAGCAGGGCGAGGAGGCGCTGACCGAGGACCAGCGTCAGAAGATCGAGGAGTTCAAGGTCCGCACCGCGTCCATTTTCAACTCGTATTTCCGCGATCCGGGACACTTCCTGCTCACGGCGTTGTTCCCGTATCCCAAGCAGTACATGACGATCGGCCTGGCCCTTCCTCAGTTCACGAACCTGGACAACATCCGGTTTCTGATCGAGGAAGCGGCGGAGCAGATGACGACGATCCCGGCTCCGTAGCGGCGACGGGATCCGGCGTTGACCGAGACGGCCCCCAATCCGATGGAGACAATAGCATGACGATCAGTGGAAAGCGCAGTGGAGTGCTGGCTGCGATGGTTCTGGCGATGCTGATTCCGGCGTCGGGGTGTCAGCTTGTCCCGGAGATCTTCAACGAGGACATCTTCCTCAGCGCGATCGACATGGAGAGCGGCACGCAGAACCAGGCCCGCCCGGAAGATGAGAATCTGATTCGCCTGAACTTCAACAACCGCTTGGAGCACACGGTGGTACTGACGGTGCTGGTGCACCGCCCCAGCAGGATCGAGACCGTGAAATGGACCCTGTACGGCCGGTCGACGGTCGGGCAGTTCCTGACCAATTGTCAGAACGATCCGCCGTCGCTGATCCGCCTTCAGTTCCTCGGCGAGGATCAGAGCGTCGAGCTTCCCGAAGAGATGTTCTTCCCGGACGCGTACGTGTTCGTCAACGGGGTGCCCACGCTGATCAGCAAGGCGCCGCCGCCGCTTCAGTTGGACCGGGACTACGTATGCGGCGATTCGGTGGAGTTCATCATTCGGACGAAGCCGGAGGACGCCAAGAAGTTCGAGATTCTGGCTGCGGTTTACCGCGCCAAGAATTAGGGCGTCGCGCCGACCGACGGCAAGAGTGATCGACAGGTTTCAGGCCCGCGAAGCAAGGAAACTGGTATGAAACGAGCCGGTTTGGTGACAGTGGTGGTTTTGGTGCTGGCCGCGGCGGGACTGGTTCCCGGCTGCATCCGGTTGACCAACCCCGTGACCGAGACGATCAATCCCTACACGCAGTGGGATCTCTTCAACGCCGTGGACATCACGGAACTGGTGGACGCCATCGCGTTTGAGATCTCGCGAACCGGACAGGCGCCGACTCCCGAGGAATAGTCGCACCGCCGGGTTGGTAGCGCAGATGCAGCTTCGTCCGATGGAGGCCGATCGATTCGCATGGAAAACGCAGCGGATAAGGTAACGATCAAGATTCCGCGGGAGTTGTACGCCAATCTTCAGGGCATGATTCGCGGGACGGGGTTTCGGTCGGTGACCGAGTTTGTGGTGCACGTGCTTCGCGACGTGGCCAGCGGCGGGAAGCTTCGGGAGAACAAGGGGCAAGGCGGGCTGAGCCATGATGAGATCGAGCTGGTCCGCCAGCGTCTGCGGGCGTTGGGGTATATTGAATAGGCCACTTCTGAGGCCGTCTGTGAGGGGAATGCGCCGGCTTCGTCCAGCGCGGTAGCGGATTAGAGAAGTGAGGGGGTTTCGCGTGGGCAGCCAACTCCGAATGTGGAGGCATGCTGATGGATGATCTAGCGAGACTGAAGAAGAAACAAAAACGATCTTGGTCTTCCTTCATCATGATGGACATCTTCACGCTCCTGCTGACCATTCTGTGCTTTCTCGTCGCCGAAGTGGATGCGAGAGCCGTAATTCCGATAGTATTCTTGACGGCTGCCGCGTTGGCCGGCTACGTGGACTACCGAATCGTGTCCCTCAAGATCGAGATGCTGGAGCGGCAGCATTCATAGTGCTTCATGGGGCGGATGACGGACGATTCATATTCGCGGCTGGAGCGGTTTTATCGCGGGCTGATCGGCGAGCGGGCTGAGCAGTTGCGGCGGTTGCGCGAGCGATCCGGGCTCAAGATCGCGCGGGCGGTGCCTGGTCGGTTTGATCGGGCGCGGCTTTGGAGGCTGGTCGAGGAGTTAAAGCTGATTGTTGGACGGGCGCAGCGGGAGTTCGCGCCGCGGCCCGTGTATGACGATGCGGTGCTGATCGATACGGAGTTGGCCGGGCGGCTGAGCGAACAGCGGGTGCTCGATGAGGGCGGCGTGTACATTCAGGCCGCACCGAGTTATCTGGTGATCCGGCACTTGCAGGGCGTGTCGCCCGAATCGATGAATGGCGGAGAGTCCGCCGAGGGCGGCGGACCTACAGCTTCGCAGATCGAGGAGGCGTCGTACGCCCTGGATCTGTGCGCGTCGCCGGGCGGCAAGGCGTTGCACGTCTACGACCGCTTTGAACGCCGTCGGCCTGTGATCGCCAACGAGTATTCGCAGGCCCGCCGGATGCGCCTGGTCAGCGTGCTGCGGACTTACGGGGCTGAGGCACTGCCGATGGTCGGGATTGACGCGGGGACGGTGTGCCGGTTTGCGGTCAACGAGATTCCGCTGATCGTGCTGGACGCCCCGTGTTCGGGCGAGGCGCACCTGGTGCGGAACGCCAAGGCGCTTTCGCAGTGGCGGCCGCGGCAGACGCAGATGCTGGCGTTGCGACAGCGCGGGATGGCGTCGTCGGCGATTCACGCCCTGAAGCCCGGCGGCATTCTGCTCTATTCGACCTGTACGATCTCGCCATTCGAGAACGAGCTGATGGTCGATGACCTGCTCAAGCGATTCGGCGACGCGGTCGAGCCGATCCCGTGGCCGAAAGGCGTCATCGACGAGTTCGCTAACGATCCAGCCGACCTGGAAGTCCTTTCGGAGGTGGAAGGCAAGCAGATCGACGAGCGGATCGTCCGCTGCGCGTGGCGGTTCTGGCCTGCGGCGTTGGGCGAACCGTTTTTCGCCGTCCAGATCCGCAAAGTCAAACCCACCCAGCCGAAGCGCGAAGCCAAACCGGTCCCGATCGGCTATCCGCACCACAAGTCGAAACAGGCGCGGCGGCCGGTGCGGGTCGGGCCGGCTGGACGCGAGTATGCCGTGCCGTCGGAGTGGCCGGAGTTGCCGGGGTTGCCGTATCTGCGGATGGGTTGATTGAGGAAAGCGCGAGCGAAGGTTGGGGGCGAAGGCTGGTGCGTCCGGAGGACGCACCCTACGTGACGAGGCGGGAGGCGCCCGGGCGCAGGTGCCAGATCAGGCCGTCGTGGTCCTGGACGAGCAGCGAGTGCTCGCGAGGGTCCAGATCGATGATCCGCGCGTCAAGCCGGCGATTCTCGTGCTCGACGGTCACCGGCCCGTTGCGGCCGGGCGTGAGGGCCAGCCAGTCGCTTCGCAGCGAGTCCAGGTCGTCGGCGGCGACCCGCGCCACCATTTTGTCGAATTCGATGAGCAGATTGCGGGCCAGGCGCAGGCGGTCGGAGTCGTCGAGCTTTCGATCAAGGACTATCGCGGCGGAGCAGGCCCGCTCGGCGATCTCGGCTGGGAATTCGTCCGTCCGCTGCGTGACGTTGAGGCCGATGCCGATCACGAAGGCTGAGGCTGAGGGATCGATCTGCGAGCCTTCGATAAGGATTCCGCCGAGTTTTTTGCCAGCGACGTAGACGTCGTTGGGCCAGCGGAGGACCGCGTCGATTGCGAAGGTCCGCCGCACCGCCAGCGCCGCCGCCAGGGCTGCGGCCAGGTTGACCGGGCCGGCGTACCGCCCCACTTGGCCGTCGAAGATCAGGAGGACCGAACAGAGCACCGACGAGTTCGGCGCGGCCAGCCACGATCGGCCCGCGCGCCCGCGGCCCTGCGTCTGCTGGTTGGCGAAGACCGCCAGCCCGTCGTAGCGCCGGTCGGACTGCACCGAGCGGAGGACGTCATTGGTGCTGCTGACGCTCGGGTAGACGATGCAGGTGGTTCCCACGCGGCGAACGCCGAGATCCTTTTCGATCGCAGCGGCGCTGAAGACCGGCGAGCCGGCGGGTTTCATGCCGAGGCTTCCGCGGACCGGAAGGTGGCGGTCTGCAGTTCGAGGGTCAGGTCGAGGGCTGGGGCGGAGTGGGTCAGGGCCCCTACCGCAATGCGGTCGATACCGGTGCGGGCCACGTCGGCGATGTTGCTCAGATCGACGCCGCCGCTGGCTTCGAGGAGCGGAACGGGCTGCGGCGAGTCGATGCCGGAGCGGGCGAACCAGTCGTTGCGAATGGCGACCGAGTTGCGGAGCTGGTTGATGCTCATGTTGTCCAGCAGGATCACATCGGGCCGGCCCTCGAGGGCGTCGATCAACTGGTCGATCCGGTCGACCTCGACCCAGATCGGCAGGTCCTTTTTCTTGCGGCGCAGGGCCGTCCGGACCCGCCGGACCATTTTGGGGATGTTGAAGTGGTCCATCGCGGCGATGTGGTTGTCCTTGATCATCACGCCGTCGCAGAGGCCGAGGCGATGGTTGGTGCCGCCGCCGCATCGGACGGCATACTTGTCGAGGATGCGGTAGGCGGGCATGGTCTTGCGGGTGTCGGTGATGACGGCTCCGGTGCCGGAGATGGCCTGGACGCAGCGGGAGGTCATGGTGGCGATGCCGCTGAGGCGCGAGAGGAAGTTCAGGAATATCCGTTCGGCCATCACGATCGAGGCTACCGGTCCGGAGATCATCGCGATCTGCTGGCCGGCCCGCACGTACGTGCCGTCGGCGACCAGCACTTCGACGGTCATGGCCTTGCTGTAGTGCGGCGCGATCTGGCCGACGATCCACCCTCCAGCCAGGGCCCCGTCGGTGTTGGCGCTGATCACGGCTTCGCCGATGAGCGAACGGTCGACGATCATGCGGGCGTCGACCAGGTCGGGGTCCGGGACGTCTTCGCGGACCGCCAGCTCGATCAGCGGCTCGGCCGCCCGGTGGAGCTGCGGCGGCGTAAAGCCGCACTCGCGGGGCAGCAGTTCGGCCGCCATCGCTTCAAACAGACGCTCTTTGCCTCCGGTAATCACCGGCAAATCCGTCACTCCTGTCAAGGAAACACCCGGTCAGGACCTCTTCGCCGACCGCCGCCGCCCCCGGCCCTTGGGGCCGGAAGCGTTCTGTGCCGTATCACTTTTAACCGTCTCGCCGCGAACTTCAAGCAGTTTATCCCGAATCAGGGCCGCATGTTCGAACTCAAGCCGCTCGGCCGCTTCGAGCATTTCCTGTTCGAGCATCCGGGCCAGTTCGTCCTTGTCGAACTTTTCCTCGTCGGCTCCGACGATCGTCCGTTCGATCTTGCGGGCGGTGATTTCGGTTTCGAGGCCGGCGCGGATGGCTTTGCGGACGGTTTCGGGCGTGATGCCGTGCTCGCGGTTGTAGGCCTCCTGGATCTCGCGGCGGCGCTGGGTCTCAGCCATCGCCTGCTCCATCGCGGGGGTGATTTTGTCGGCGTAGAGGATGACCTCGGCGTTGACGTTGCGGGCGGTCCGGCCGATCATCTGGATCAGCGAGGTCGGCGAGCGGAGGAAACCCTGCTTGTCGGCGTCGAGAATGGCCACCAGCGAGACCTCGGGCAGGTCGAGCCCTTCGCGGAGCAGGTTGACGCCGATAATCACATCGTAGGTGCCCATCCGCAGGTTCTTGAGGATTTCGACCCGTTCGAGGGTGTCAATCTCCGAGTGCAGGTAGTGGCAGTTGATGCTCTCGGCGGCGAAGTAGTTGGCCAGGTCCTCAGCCAGACGTTTGGTCAGCGTGGTGACCAGGACCCGCTCGCCGCGGGCCACGCGGCCGTTGATCTGCTCGTGCAGATGGGGCACCTGCCCGCTGGCAGAGTGGACGTATATCTTCGGGTCGATCAGGCCGGTCGGGCGGATGATCTGCTCGACCACCTCGCCGGCGCACTTCTGCAGTTCGTAGGGGCCCGGCGTGGCGGAGACGAACAGGATGTTGTTCCAGAGGGTTTCGAACTCCTCGAACCGCAGCGGCCGGTTGTCCAGGGCGCTGGGCAGGCGGAAACCGTGCTCGACCAGCACTTCCTTGCGGTGCCGGTCGCCCGCGTACATGGCCCGAAGCTGCGGCAGCGTCACGTGGGACTCATCGAGGATCAGCAGGTAGTCTTCGGGGAAATAGTCGATCAGGGTGTAGGGCCGGCTGCCCGCCGGTCGGCCGGAGAGGTGCCGCGAGTAGTTTTCAATGCCCGAGCAGTAGCCGACTTCGCGGAGCATCTCCATGTCGTACCGCGTCCGGGCGGCGAGGCGCTGGGCCTCGAGCAGCTTGCCCTGGGTCTTGAGTTCGTCGAGGCGGTCTTCAAGTTCTTTTTCGATGAATTCGAGGGCGGCTTCGACGCGGTCTTCGGGGATCACGTGGTGCTTGGCCGGGTAGAGGACCATCGTCTCCTGGCGGTGGATGGTCTGGTTGGTCAGCGGGTTAATCAGGTGGATGGCGTCGACCTCGGTGTCGAACAGCTCGATCCGATAGCCGTACTCGGCGTAGGCTGGGTAGATCTCGATGTTGTCTCCACGAGCGCGGAATTTGCCGCGGGCCAGGTCGGTGGTCGATCGCTCGTACTGCATTTCGACCAGGCGGGCCATCAACTCAGCCCGGTCGAGGGTCTGACCCCGCCGGACGTTCAGGACCAGGGCTTTGTAGTCTTCCGGGTCGCCGAGGCCGAAGATGCACGAGACGCTGGCCACGATGATGGTGTCGCGCCGGGCCAGCAGGGCGCTGGTGGCGGCCATCCGCAGGCGGTCGAGATCCTCGTTTCGCGAGGCGTCCTTCTCGATGTAGATGTCCCGCTGAGGGATGTAGGCTTCCGGCTGGTAGTAGTCGTAATAGCTGACGAAGTACTCGACCGCGTTGTGGGGAAAGAGCTCGCGGAATTCCTCGTAGAGCTGGCGGCGAGGGTCTTGTTGTGCGAAATGACCAGGGCCGGACACTGGTGCCGGGCGATCACGTGGGCCATGGTGAACGTCTTGCCCGAACCGGTGACCCCCAGCAGCGTCTGGAAGGGTTGGTTCTGGCGCAGCCCTTCCGAGAGCTGTTCGATGGCCTGCGGCTGATCGCCCTGCGGCCTCAGATCGGTTACCAGTTCAAATCGATCCATAACGAGTAATTATACTCGGTGTACGCTCTATGGCGTACTCATCGAGCTGCCATCTTCTTGCAGTCGCACTTATTAAAATGCTTCTATAGATATATCGGTCGTCTAGCGCAATCCTGCCGCAGCGGTTGAAAGTCTCAAGAGTGCGGCAACGACGGGACAGGCGAGGCAATGCGTGAAAGGGCGCAGAAGATCACCCAGGAATACAATAGAAGCAGGGCTACTACTAGAGGTTCCGCGGGCTCAGGCGGCTGGGCTCTTCGATCAGCCAGAACCGGTCCCAGTCCTCAACGGCCATCTTCCAGTTCTTTTCATGGACTTCGCTGATCCGGTGGGACCGCTCGCGGGATGACTGTCCAAGGGTGGCACAGCCGGCCAGGGAGATCGAGAAGGCGGCCAACATCAGCACTGCCAGAAGTTTACGCATTGCCATACCTCGCTTTGCAAGTGTCCGGCCCATTGTATCGCCGCCCCGACAAGCCCGTCAAGGCAAAATCATGAGCCAGACCGGTCGCCGTCCTTACCCGCCTTGCCGTAGAGGCCGCCTTTGTAGAGGCGGCGTTCGAGGGATCGGACGTAGCCGGTCCAACTGGTTTCCGGGTCGGTGGCGTTGGCCGATTCGATCTCGAGGCGGACCATTTCGAGCTTGGCGTCGAGGTTGTCGAGGTGGTGGAGGGCGAGGGATTCGGCGGTCATGGGTAGCCGGGCGGCGCCGAGTTCGTATTCGCCGTGGTGCGAGAGGACCATGTGCTGGAGCAGGTGCAGGATACGCTCCGGGAACGGCTCGCCGAGTTCCTTTTCCGCCAGGCGGGCCTTCTGCTCGATGAACAACGCTCCGATCACCAGGTGTCCGACGAGCTGTCCTCCGTCGCTGTACTTGAACGCCCCTTCGCAGGTCAGTTCATGGGTCTTGCCGATGTCGTGGAGGAACGTGCCGGCGATCATCAGGTCCATGTCGATCTGCGGGTATCGCGGCCCGACCAGCAGGACCAGTTCCATGAGGTTCAGCGTGTGTTCGAGGAGGCCGCCGATGCAGGCGTGGTGCATCTGGACGGCGGCTGGGGCCTTGCAGAACTGCTCCATGAGCTTCTTGTCGTCGACGAACTGCTTGACCAGGTAGAGGACGTTGCGGTCCTTGACCATTCGGAGGATCTCCAGGACCCGCCTTTTCATCTGGTCGATGTCCTTGGCGGTCTTGGGCAGGAGTTCCTCGACGTCGGCGGCGGAGACATCGACGGCTTTGATGCCCTCGATGATGAACTGCAGCGAGCCCTTGTAGCTCTCGGTCCGGCCGCGGACCTTGACGAAGCCGTCCTGGGGCAGGAGGTTGTAGAGTTCCTGCGAGGCCTGCCACACGCGTCCGGGCATCTGTCCGGTGCGGTCGGCCAGGACCGCGTGAATGTAGAGCGATCCGTTGTTGGCGCTGCGGAGGTCTTTTTGCGTGAGCAGGAAGACCTGATCGTCGAGGGTGTCGCCGGAGGCGAGGTCCTTGATATAGCGTCTGGACATAAGCGAAGGCTTCCTATAAACTGGAAAACTTGAACTATACTCCTTTTCCGGCTGGGTATCAAGACTTTAAGGACGGGCGATGGCGACGATTACGCTGACCAGCGATTTCGGTCTGGCTGACTACCATGTCGGGGCGATCAAGGGGATTATCCTGCAGATTGTTCCGGACGTTCGGCTGGTGGACATCACGCACGAGATAGCGCCGCACGACGTTCTGGGCGGCGCGCTGGTTTTGCGGGAGGCGTGGCGGGCGTTCGCACCGGGCACGATCCACGTGGCGATCGTGGATCCGGGCGTGGGCTCGCAGCGGAAGATCATCCTGGCCCAGTACGGGCGGCAGTACCTGCTGGTGCCGGATAACGGCCTGATCACGCTGATCCATCAGATCAGCCCGCCCGAGCGGCTGTTCGTGGTGGCCAACGAGGCGCTGTTCTGCCAGCCGGTCAGCCCGACGTTCCATGGCCGCGACGTTTTCGCCCCGGTCGCGGCGCATCTGGCCCGAGGCCTGAAGCCCGAGCAGATCGGGCCGGAGACGAACCTGGTGAACCTGCTGGAGTTGCCGGTCGAGCACCTTCAGGACGGCAACAAGCTGGTCGGACGAGTGATTCACGTGGACCGGTTCGGGAACCTGGTGACGGACCTGTCGGCTGACGAACTGCGCCGATTCGTCCGCAAGGATCATGTGCCGGAGGTTAGGGTCGCGAATCGCTCGATGGGGCCGATCCGCGTGACCTTCGCCGACGTGCCGGCGGGCGAGCCGGTGGCGTACATCGGATCGGCGGGATTCCTCGAAGTGGCGTTCAATCAGAAGCGGGCCGACCACGAGCTGTCGGCCGGCAAGGGAACGGCGGTCGAGGTCGTCTGACCGCGCCGCTGGTTAGAACTTCTCCCAGTGCAACACTTCAGCCACGGGCTTTTTCGCCGCGCGGCTTGCCTCCTGGGCGGAGCGGCCGACGGCCACGTGGGCGACCAGCTTCATGTTCGCCGGGGCGCCGAGCAGTTTGACAATATCGCTGGCGTAAGGTTTCTTGTCGCCCGCCACCCAGCAGGTTCCCAGCCCCAGGGCTTCGGCGGCGAGCAGGATGTTCTGCGTGGCGGCGCTGCCGTCCTCGATGAAGTACTTGGTGTCCTCGCAGAGGACGACGATGCACGCCGGAGCGTCGGCGATGAACTTACCGTATTCGGTGATCTCAGCGATCCGGCGGCGCATGGCCGGGTCGGTGACCACCACGAAATGCCACGGCTGAACGTTCCGCGCGGTGGCCGCCAAGCGTCCGGCGTCCACGATCCGCTCGAGATCCTCGCGCGCGACCGGATCGGGCCTGAACTTGCGGTGGCTGCGGCGGGACTTGAGCACGTCGAGGGCGTATTTGGCACGGTCATCCATCTTGCGCCTCCTTGATTGGGGGCTCGACCTCGGCGACGTAGGGCCGGCCGAGCAGTTTCTTGACCAGGATGAGTTCGCCCGCGTCGTTGCCCTCGATCGCGTGGCCGATGAACTGCAGGGCGTAACCGATCACCAGCCCCCCCCCTGCCGCCAGCCAGTACGCCGCTGCGCCGGTGGCTCCGGCGGCGACGGCCAGCGGTATGGCGGCGATGGTCAGCGGAATCCCGATCGCGTGTAGCACGAGACTCCGGCGGTTGCGATGGCGACGAAACCAGTTTTCGAACATGGGCAACGGCGTCTCCTATAAGGTTCCCATAACTATATCGGAGTCCGAATCGCCAGGCAACCGCACACGGTCCAATCTGACAATTTGACAGTTTTTAATCGCGGTCAGGAATCCGCGATGCAAACCCTTGTGCCGCCGGTATTTACAAAACAGCACATTGGCACGGAGTTTGCAATGGAGAAAGGCGGCGAAGCGAACCCGGGCAACCGGGGCGGATCGCACGGTTTTTTGGAAAGGAGGAACACCATGATACCAGTGAGAGTTGAACGGCGCAGAAACGTTCCTGGCAGATTGGCTGAGTTTTGGGGAGATGCAAACATGATGACGGACTTCGATCGATTCTTTGAGCGGGTGTTCGGTGATCGTCAGGGCGGCGGCTGGTACCCGGCCGATGTGTGGGAGGACGAGGAGAGCCTGCACATCGAGCTGGAGATGCCTGGCTTCAAGTCCGAAGACGTGCAGCTCAGCTACGAGGCGGGCATTTTGCGGGTCGAGGCGGAGAAGAAACCCACAGAGGCCAAGGGCCAGTATCACCTCTCGGAGCGGCGCTACGGCAAATTCGTCCGGGCGTTCCAGTTGCCCAACGTGATCGACCCGGAGAGCATCAACGCCTCGTTCCGCGACGGCGTGTTGAGCATCTCGCTGTCGAAGAAGCCGGAGACCAAGGCGCGGAAGATCGAGATCAAACCCGGCTAGTCGCCGCCGGCGGACCTCCCGAACGAGCAAGAACCTCACCATGGGCCGATCCAACGATCGGCCCGTTCTTTGCGCGAAGATTGCGATCGGGAGTTGAGAGAAAAGTTACTCGGCCAGAGGCAGCGCCAGCGAGAAGCAGGTGCCCGCACCGGGCGTGCTTTCGACCGACAGCACGCCGCCGGCCTGCTCGACGATGTACTTGGAGATGGCCAGGCCCAGCCCGGTGCCCTGCATGTCCGGCCGCTCGGCTTTCGACTTGGTGGTGAAGAACGGATCGAAGATTCGCGGGAGCTGTTCCGGATCGATGCCGCAGCCGGTGTCGGCCACCTCGATCGACACCTGCCGGTCGGCGGCCTTCGACCGGATGGTCAGCCGGCCGGCCTTGCCGAGCATCGCCTGACGGGCGTTGATGACTAAGTTATAGAGCACCTGGTGGAGCAGGTGCGGAGGGATCGTTGCGACGGCCGGTTCGACCTCGAGGGTCAGTTGAATGTTGTCCTTGCTCAGATCGCGAACGAGGCTCTTGAGCGTGCTGTCGACGACGTCGGGAATGCTGGCCTCGCTCTGGTCGGTGGCGCCGCGGGCGAAGCCGAGGATCTGCTGGGCGACGTCGGCGGCTTTGGCTCCGCTTTGGGCGGCCATCGTCAGCGCCTTGTGCCATAGGGCGTGATCTTCGGTCTTGAGGGCGAACTGGGCGTAGCTGACCACCGGCGTGAGGAGGTTGTTGAACTCGTGGGCGATCATTCCCGCCATTGTGCCCAACGCCGCGAGGCGCTGGGCCCGGATCAGTTGATCCTGGAGCTGGTTCAGGCAGCTCTCGAGGGTTTGCAGTTTTTCCTCGAGTGCGTTAGGATTATTCCCGGAGGTCGCTTTCATAGCCGCCGTCCATAAAGTGTCTATAATCTGATTGTGGCAACGCTTATGGAGTGGTTATCGGCACAAGGCCGAAGCCGTCTTGAGCGAGGTCCGGCCCACGTGAACATCGAGGAAAAGCTGCGATATCTGCTGGAAATCTTCGACAAACTCAACGTCCAGGTGCGACTCGATCGGCTGGGCGGCGAGGGCGGCGGATGCTGCCGGTTGCGCGGTAAGACGCTGGTATTCATGGATATGGACGCCGATCCGGAGACCCGCTACGCCTCCGCCATCGGCGCCCTCTCGAGCTGCGGCGACCTGGAGAGCCTGTACCTCCTGCCGGAAGTTCGGGCGGATCTCGAACGTCTGCTCGCCTAGCCATGTCAAGACAGGGAAACTGGGGGGAATATGCAAACTTCCGGCGCGTTCACCGACGATGAGCGTCGTCGGATCGAGCAGGCATGTGAGTTGCTGGCCCCCTGCCGCCTGTGCCCACGTACATGCCACGTCAATCGGCTGGGCGGGCAGGTCGGGTTCTGCGGGTTGGGCGGACGGATGACGATCAGTTCGTATGGGCCGCACTTCGGCGAGGAGTCGGTGCTGGTCGGGGTTGGCGGATCGGGGACGGTTTTTCTGACCGGCTGCAATCTCGGGTGTTTGTTCTGTCAGAATTACGAGATTTCGATTCACCGCGAGGGGCGGGAGGTTGAAGTCGGGCAGGTGGTGCGGATCATGCTCGAGCTTGAAGAGCGCGGCTGTGCCAATATCAATTTCGTGACGCCCACGCCGCAGGCGCCGCGTGTGCTCGAGGCGATTATCCGTGCGCGGAAGCGGGGTCTGGGCGCGCCGATCGTCTATAACTGCGGCGGCTACGAGAGCGTTGAGTTGCTGAGGCTGCTTGATGGGTACATCGATATCTACATGCCGGACGTCAAGTTTTTCGACCGGCATCTGGCGGCGGAGTTGCTGCGGGCGGAAGACTATCCCGAAGTCGTTAAAGCGGCGGTTTTGGAGATGCACCGTCAGGTGAGCGATCTGGCGATCGAGGACGGCTTGGCGACGCGCGGCCTGCTGGTGCGGCACCTGGTCATGCCCGGGGCCGTCGATGACAGCAAGGCGATCATCGACTTTCTCGCGGACCAGATTTCGCCCAACACATACGTGAACGTCATGGCTCAGTACCGGCCGGAACACCAAGCCCGCCGGTTCCCCCAGATTGCCCGCCGCACCAGCCGCAGCGAATGGCGGGAAGTGCATGACCACGCCAAGGCCCGCGGGCTGCGTCTGGCGGAGTAGGCGCCGGAATTTCGGTTGGAGATGGATACCTGACCAGAGATCCTGTAGAATGCATCATGTGGAGGATGCATCCGAGTAGAGGGATTGGCATGTTGACCAGGCAACAGATCAGGGACCACCGCGAGGAGCTATTGCGAATTGCCCGATCCCACGGCGCGACGCGCGTTCGCGTTTTCGGATCGGCGGCCAGGGCGGGCGGCTCGGAGCCGCGTGATCTCGATCTCCTGGTTCAGATGTCGCCGGACAGCAGCCTGCTGGTCATCGTGGCGATCAAACAGGATGCGGAGGAGTTGCTCGGCTGTGGCGTCGACGTGGTAACCGAAGGGGGATTGAGTCCATACCTTCGCGACGATGTCCTGGCGGAGGCTCGGGAGTTGTGACAAGTTAGGAACGGCGAGCTGAAGAGGATTCGAACATCTCTGATTCCCGCTATGCTAACGCTACTTCTCTTGTTGCCGGGGTGTCTTTATCTTCGGCTTTTGGAGCTTAAGAAGCAGTTGGCGGCGTTTGATGATTATGTCGTCGTGCGCGAGGAGGGGGATCTGGTCCTGACGTTTCGCGAGCCGGTGCTGCTGGAGCAGGACCTGCATGCGCTGTTTGAGCCGCCGACGTCGGTGGCGGACACTCCGGACGGTCGGCGTTTGACGTACCTCTATCAGAAATGCCATCCGGACGGCAAGGTCGAGGAGGGGAATTACGACATACCGCTGATCTTTGTCTGCCGCGAAGGCCGGTTCGTCGAGTCGCGCATCCCTCAGCGGTTCCTGGCTGTGTTCGACAGGTCCTTTCTGATTGGCGCGCTTCGTTCGATGGGCCGCGCCCAAGTTGACATCGGGAAACGCACTGCCACCGGTCAGATGGAAGACGGGGATGGGATGACCGTCGCGCTGCCGACGCAGGAAACTCTGACCGGAAAACTCGGGCGGCCGTATGAGCGCTCGGAGACGGAGGAAACAACCACCCTCACGTGGCGTTACGCGTTCAAGCCGGCCTCGGGCGATTTCGATCCGACCCGCCCCACTGAGTACGCATCCTTCACCTTCCGCTGCGCCGACGGGAGCTTCCAGGCGAGCGACGTTCAATTCGCCGGGATCAAGGGCCGCTTTCATTCGCCCGCTGGAGTCACGCAGCCGACGACCTCGCCGACGCTGCAAACCGTCGGCGCCGATCAACGGTGAGCCTGTCCGCCGGATCGCTCTCTCTTAAGCCTTGATGACCTTTGATTTACCGTTGCGGATCTTGGCGGTGGCGTTGCGGGTGTCGACGACCAGACGGGCGTTGCGGACGATCCACTCGTAGTCGTACGAGCTGTGATCGGTGGCGATCAGGACCGCGTCGTAGCCCTTGAGCATCTTCTCGGAGAGGTCTTTGGAGACCATCCGCAGATCGTGCTCGCGTTGCCGGTGCGTCCGCGGGATGTGCGGGTCGTTGTAGTCCACCTTGGCCCCGTGCTGGCGGAGCAGTTCGATCAGCGTGATCGACGGCGATTCGCGAACGTCGTCGACGTCCTTCTTGTACGCCAGGCCCAGCACGAGCACCTTCGATCCCTTGACGGCTTTGCCCTGGTCGTTGAGGGCCTCCATGAGCCGCCAGACCACGTACTCGGGCATGTGCGTGTTAATCTCGCCAGCCAACTCGATGAACCGCGTGGGCTGTTCGAACTGGCGGGCCTTCCAAGTCAGGTAGAACGGGTCGATCGGGATGCAGTGTCCGCCGAGACCCGGGCCGGGATAGAACGGCTGAAAACCGAAGGGCTTGGTGCTGGCCGCCCGGATGACCTCCCAGACGTCGATGCCCATCCGGTCAAAGAGCATCTTGAGCTCATTGACCATGGCAATGTTCACGCAGCGGTAGATGTTTTCGAGCAGCTTGGCCGACTCGGCCACCGCCGCCGACGAGACCGGCACCACGGTCTTGATCGCCTGGCTGTAGAGGGTCTTGGCCAGTTCCAGGCTGGCTTTGTCGTCGGCGCCGACGACCTTGGGAATGGTGGCGGTGGTATAGTCCTTGCGGCCGGGATCCTCTCGCTCGGGCGAGAACGCCAGGTAGAAGTCCTTACCGGCCTTCAGGCCGCTTTCCTCCAGGATCGGCTTGACCAGTTCGGCGGTCGTGCCCGGATAGGTCGTGCTTTCCAGCACCACCAGTTGGCCCCGGCGCAACCGCTTGGCGATGGCCTGGGCTGTACCCTCAACGTACTGCATGTCGGGGTCGCGGGTTTTGCTGAGCGGGGTGGGCACGCAGATGATGATCGCATCGGGTTTGTTGAGCTGCTTCATGTCGTCGGTGGCTTCGAAGCGTCCCGATTTGATCAGCTCTTTTATTAGCGAAGAAGATATGTGCTCAATATAACTTTTGCCGGCTTTGAGCTTCCTGATCTTTTCGGGGTCCACGTCAAACCCCATTACCTTCATCCCGGCGTGGTAGAACTCGCGAACCAGAGGCAGGCCGACGTAGCCCAGTCCGATCACCCCGATCAGAGCCTTCTTGTCTGTCAGTTTTCGATATAGCTGTTCACGCATGGGCCTCTCCGATAATTCCTGGTAATCTCCCGTTGCTGCGAATTATAATACGATCGGAAGGAAATTACAGCCGGACTTTTTTTGATCCAGTTCAGCTGAGCAGACAAGACCTTCATCGGCAAAGTGGCAACGGGAACTGAATCCAACGGGGCACGTCTGATCGATGCCGCGCCAATTGCGGTTCCGGTCCTGTGCTTCAGCCTGGGCATCGCGGCCGACGCCTGTTACATGCCGCCATGGCCGTGGTTGTTTGCGGGAGCGGGTGTTTCAGCGGCGGGGCTGGTGGTTTTCTTTGGTCGGAGCCGTCCGCGGATGGCGTTCTGGCTGGCGTTGGCGACGGCGGTCGGGGCTTTGCATCACGCCGCAGCGGTCCGCGTGCTGTCGCCCGATCATCTGGCGAGGCTGGTGGCCGAGCCGGTCCGTCAGGTCGAGTTAACCGGCGTGGTGGTTCGCGCGCCGGTAACTCGCCGGGACAAAGAGACTTACCCATTTTTCTCGCGGCAGTACATCTACACGTACTTCACCGTCGAGGCGAGGCGCCTGTCGGTAGCGGGGCAAACCGCGAAGGTCAACGGGCCGGTCCAGGTGAATCTGGGCGGCATCCACGACCGCTTTCGCCCGGGGATGGAACTGCGTCTGAAGGGTAATCTTGCTCCGGCCAAGCCGTATCTGCGGTGGCCGGGCATCCTGCGGGCCGAACCGAGGCTGAGCGGCACGGTTCCGGTGCGAATGACGATCGCCTCGACCGCCGATATCACCGTCGTCGATCAGCGGAAGAACCCTCTGGCCCGCGGGCTGGATGAGTTGCGGCGAGCCGCCGCCGGGTTGATGATCTCGAACCAGACCGATACGGCAGAGGGCCACTCGCTCGTTTCGGCCATGGTCCTGGGACAGCGGTATGAGGTGGAGGAGTCGCTGAATCGGGCGTTCCAAGCCGCCGGCGGCGCGCACCTGCTGGCGGTCAGCGGTTTTCACCTCGGCGTGCTGGCTTTCGCGGCATGGGCGGTGGCGATCGTCCTGAACCTCTCGCGGCGAAGCGCCGCGTTGATCGTGCTGATCGTGGTGTGGGCGTTTGTGGGCGTCAATGAACTGCGGCCGCCGATCCTGAGGGCGGCGATCACCGCGACGTTCGCCGCCGTCGCCGTATTGGCCCGCCGGCCTGTGAGTTCGCTAAACTGGGTGGCGGCGGCGGCTTTGATCCTGCTGCTGATCAGCCCCGAGCAGCTTTTCGATGTGGGATTTCAGCTCTCGTTCGTCTCGCTGATCGGGCTGATGCTCCTTCAGAAGCCCATCTACCTGAAGCTGTTCGGCTCGACCGATCCCGTGTGGGACCGGCGCGACCCGCCCAGCCGGCTCAGCGGGGCGGCGAACTGCCTGCTCGATATGGGCAAACGAGCGGCGGCGGTGTCGCTGGCGGCCTGGATGGGGTCGCTGCCGATCGTGATGCACCACTTCGGGACGATCAGCCTGATCTCGCCGCTGACCTCGGTGTTGCTGGCCATACCCGCCACACTACTGATTGCCTGCGGTTTTGTGCAACTGGTGCTGACCGTCGTCTTCGGCCAGGCCCTGTTGCTGCCGTCGGTAACGGCGTGGTTGAGTTGGCTGATGGCCAAGGCCGTGTCGGCGCTGGCCGCTGTGCCCGGGGTTTCGCTGGACGTGGCGCCGCCGCCTGTGCTCTGGACCATCGGCTACTATGGCGTGCTGGCGTGGATCGTGACGGGCGACCGGCCCACCGTCGGCGAAATGCTGATGACCTCCGGTCTGCGCGACCGGCTTGAGGAACTACTCCGTCCGCGGCCGAAGATGAACGCCGTGCTCGCCCTGGTGGGAATCTACGCCACGTGGTGGCTCGTGTCGGCGGCGGCGGCCCCAAGCGGTCGCGGCGGGTTTGGGCTGGTCGTCGTGGCCAATCGGGGCGACGGGCAACTGGTGGCCATCGCAGCCGGACGGCAGACGCTGCTGGTTGACGCGGGCGTCGGGCGGCCCGGCGAGGCGGTGGAACTGGTCCGGGAACTGCGGGCCAGGCACCTGGCGTCACCGCCCGCGGTGTTTCTGACCTTTCCGGAACAGCGGTTCTTCAACGACCTGCCCGCCCTGCGTGCGGAGTATCCCGATCTCCAGACGTTCGCGGGACCGGCGTTCGAGGCGGTGCGCGATCGGTACGAGCCGGTCGAAAGCCTGTTCCAGACGGGCGTTCTGTCCGGCGATCGGATGCTGGAGGCGGGATCGGCGGTGGAGTTCGAAGGCGTCAAGGTCACACCGCTGTGGCCTGATCGCGCGGTTGCCGAAGCCGCCTTGGCCCTGCCGCAGCGGCCGGTGACGATCCGCGGCGTGGAGTCGCTGCGGGCCCTCTGCGAACTGGGCGCGATGTACCTGGTCGAAAGCGAAGGCCAGCGGCTGATCGTCGCGTCGATGGTCAGCCCCATCGCCTGCGAACGCATCCGTCAGGACCGCCCGGAGCTTACCGTCGACGCCGTGGTCATCAGCGGCCGGAACGAGGTGGGAGCAGCCCTCGAAGTTTTTCTGCGAAGTCTCGCGGCCAGACGGCTGATCGTTTGCGGACCGGTCAAACCCTCTCTGGAGGGCTGGTATCAGCGGATTTCGGAGGAATCCGGCCTGACGGTGACCATGGCGAGCCGCGGCTGGCAGACCATTGACACGAACCGGGATTAGCGTTTAAGGTTTGGCCGTTCACTGTCCGATAATTAGGCAGGAACGCGCAAAATCTGCGTGGACTTTGCGCCGAGCGAAAGGCTGAGCAACCGGATCATGGCGGACGTACTCGATCAATCGGAAGTTGATGCCCTGCTGGCGGCGGTGGGCGGGTCCACCAACCAGGTCGAGGAGATCCTCGGCAGCGACGGCAGCAAGGTGCATCGCGAGGTCACCTCGTACGATTTCAAGCGTCCGGAGCGGGTCAGCAAGGACCAGATTCGGGCTTTGGAGGGCATGCACGAGGGATTTGCCCGGAACTTCGGGGCGGCGATGTCCGGTTTTCTGCGGACGATCCTGGAGGTTCGGATCGTCGATACCGAGCAGCTTACCTACAGCGAGTTCACCCACTCGCTGCCGAATCCGACGTGCTTCAACCTGATCTCGCTGAAGGCGCTGGAGGCCTCGATCTGCCTGGAGATCAGCCCGCTGATCATCTACCCGATCATCGACCGGCTGCTGGGCGGGACGCACGTGGACGCCTTCATTCCGCAGCGGGCGCTGACGTCGATCGAGCAGCGGCTGGTCGGCCGGATCATCGACCGTGCGATCAAGATGCTGGGCGACACGTGGTCGAGCCTGGGAATCGACGAATTCGAACTGACCGAGACGGAATCGAATCCGCACCTGGTCCAGGTGGTCGCTCCGAACGAGGTCGTGATCGTCATCACGTTCGAGCTGAAGCTCGGCGGCAAGACGGGCACCATGAGCCTCTGCATTCCCTTCGCCACGATCGAGCCGATCCTGGACAAGCTGGCCTCGCAGAACTGGCTCTCGTACCGCCGCAAAGACAATATGACGAACGTGCGGGAAACTGTCGCGGGCAGCCTCAAGCACGCCAGCGTCAACCTTCGCGCGTTCCTGGCCCGGACCAGGATTTCGATGCGGGAACTGATGGAACTGGAGGTCGGCGACGTGATCCAGACGGAAAAGCCGGCCAACTCGGAGGTCATCATCCAGATCGAGGGCAAGAACAAGTTTGCCGGCCGCCTCGGCCAGTTCCGCGACAATCGCGCCATCCGCGTCACCCGCCTGGCGGCCCCGGACGAGCGGCTGTAACTCCCCCTCCAGGTATTTTCCCGGACACAAGACGTTTTGATCTTCCTTCCTGATGCGGCACACTGCGCGACCATCCAAGGAGGTGCAGGGACATGAAACAGGAAGCGGGCTGCGATGGGCGCAAGTGGGAGGCAAGCTGGATCTGGCATCCAGGACGGTGCTGGTCCGTTAACGATCACATCCTGGCCCGTCGCCGATTCGAAGTCGAGGGGCGGATCGAGCGGGCCGTCTGCCGGATCTCCGCCCACACCGATTACCTCTTGCTGATCAACGGGCGGTACGTGGGGCGCGGGCCGACGCCGTGCGATCCTTGGTTTCAGGAATACGACGGATATGACGTCACTTCGTTGCTCGAAACGGGCGGCAACGCAATCGCGGTGATCGGCCACAACTACGGCATCGGCTTTCACGGGCAGCACCGCCACCAGGCGGGACTGATCGTCCAGTTGGACGTACAGACCGACGGCGGACCGCAGACGGTGTGCACCGACGGAAGCTGGCGTACCCGCCGCGCGGACGCCTACGGCGACCGGTCGCCTCGCATGTTCTGGTCGTGTGGGTTCATGGAGACCTTCGATTTTCGCCAGGTGGAGGACGGCTGGGAAAAAGCGGAGTTCGACGATCTGTCCTGGTCGGCTCCGGAGGTCTTCGGCCCCCATCCGACCCGTCCGTGGCAGCGACTGATCCCGCGCGGGATTCCGCTCCTGCGGGAGCGGTTCGTCGAGGCGCAGGACGCGGTCAAGGGCGGGTTCACGCTGGACGCCGTCCACGCCGTGCGTTTCGATGGCATCCTGCCGCCCAGCCGCGAAGGCATCGTCTACGCCGAAACCACCATCCGCAGCGAGCGGGAGCGGGAGGTCGTGTTGCACGTCGAGTGCGACGACGCCTACAGGCTGTTCGTCAACGGCCGGCTCCAGGACGAGAAGAGCTACAGCATCCACTTTGCCCGCACGCGGGTCTGGCGCGGCAAGGACGAATACGAGCAGGTGCACTACGGGATGGGAACACCCGGGCGGCGGGTGAAGGTGAAGCTTGCGGCTGGAGAGAATCGCGTTCTGATGGCGGTCGATCACGGCAAGCAGGGATGGGGGGTCGCGATGGTTCCGCTCGATCCAGCCAGCGGGTTGCCGGCGGAGTTGGAGTGTTCGCCGGACGGCTGGCGCTTGGCGGGACCAACCGAGAGCACGGGCGCCAACGACAGCCTGGCGGCGGTGAGGGCCGAGCTGTCGGACGTGCGGGAGGGCGTGCGATCCACGTACGATCCTCACGATTACACCGATGTGACCGATTACGCGACGCTGATGCGATACGAACGGCGCGGTGAGGCCGTCCGCTGCCCAGGTCCGGACGGCGTTCGTTTGGCTCCGGGCGAGTTCTGCGTCATCGACCTTGGAAAGGTCCGGGTTGGCTATCCGCAGCTCGATCTTTGCAGCAATGGCGAAGGCATTCTGGACGTTGGATACGCCCAACTCGAGCATCGCGATCACGCGATCCGGTTCTCCAACGCCGGCAATCTGAAATACGTGGACCGGGTCCATACGCGGAAGGCGACGCAGACGTGGCAGCCGCTGCACCGGCGGACCGGACGGTACATTCACCTGTCGAACCGCGGCGGTGCACCGATCGAGATCGTCCGCTCCGGCATGGTGACAGTCGGCTATCCGGTCGAGTACATCGCGGCGTTCGAATGCTCCGACCCTCTGTTGAATCGAATCTGGGAGGTCAGCCGCTACACGACCGAACTGCTCATGCAGTATGGGTATCAGGACTGCCTGAAGCGCGAGCAGGGAACGTTCAACACCAGTTCGTTCAACTACATGTCGCGGGCGGCTGGATGCTGTTTCGGCGACTACGCTCTCGCCCGTCAGGCGTTTCGCCTGGCCGCGCGGACGCAGAACGAGAGCGGCTGGTTCGACAGCCACGGGCTGTCCTCGCCCAACAACGACGAGTACACCGAATGCCTCTGGTGGATCGTGTGGCTGCGCGACCACTACCTGTTTTCCGGCGACCGTCAACTCGCCGAGGAGATGTTCGAGGTCGTCGAGGACAACCTGCGGTTCTTCGCCAAGGCGACGAACGAGCGAGGGTTGCTGAACCTGGCGAACATGCCCATTCAGCGGCCCGGCTGCATCACCTATCTGGATGACTCCCTGAGCCGCGACGAAGGATACGTTGGCATCTTCGACGGCGAGCTTTCGGGCCTGAACATTCTCTACGGCGCCGCCCTGGAGGCCGCCGCCGGTCTGGCGGAGCATCTGGGGCAGACGGATCGCGCCGCGTTCTACACTCGCAAGGCCCAGCGGGTCAAAACCGCCGTGTGCGAACGGCTGTGGAGCGAACAATTCGGGCGCTTCGCCAACTTCCGGCGAAACGACGAGTTGGCCTCGATCGGTCATCCGATCATTCAGATCGCGGCCCTGTACTTCGGGTATCACACAGACGGCCAGCGGGACCGGCTGCTGCGGTACCTCTGCGACGAGTTCGGGCTGCCTGACGAGAACGTACCGAATTACCCGCTGCACACCTTCGGTTTCTACTTCTACTTCGTCGAGAATCTCTTTCGGCACGATCGGGTGTTGCTGGCCTACGAGTTGATCCGCCGGTACTACGGCCGGTGGCTGGAACTGGGCGCTACGACGTTCGGCGAGTTCTTCCGCCTCTCGGACTGGAAGGGCAAGGACCGGCTTGGCGAGGAATACGAAGTGCATGGATACGGCACGAGCGCCCACCTTCACTTCTACACCAACATCCTGGGCGTTCAGCCGGCACGGTCGGGGTTCGCTGAGATCCTGATCCGGCCCTGCCCGGGCGATCTGGCCTTCGCGCGGGGCAAAGTCCACACGCCGCGGGGGATTGTCGGCGTCGCCTGGGAATCGCGAGACGGAATTCTTGACCTGGAAGTCGAGGTTCCGGAAGGATGCGCCTGGCGGGTGGAGAAGCCATACGGTTTCTCGCAGGTCCACGTCTCGGGCCGCGAAACCGCCGAATGATCGCTATCGCGTCGCGTCGCTGGGGCCGGAGGTGCCTTCCGACGCCTGGTGCTCTTCATGCTCCTGCGGCAGGCGGATGGTGAACAGCGCCCCTTCATCCGGATGCGAGGTGACGGCGATCGTGCCGCCGTGCTCGTCGACGATCTTCTTGGCCACCGCCAGGCCCAGCCCGGTGCCGCCGTGGCCCTTGGTGGAGTGGAACACGTCGAAGATATATTCGAGATGCTCATCCTCGATGCCCGGGCCGTTGTCGCCGATGGTCAGCACCGCGGCCTCCGCGTCCTCGTCGTAGCGGGTGCGGATGGTGACCGCCCCGGTGTTCCGCTCGACCGCCTCCAAGCCGTTGTTGACGATGTTCAGGATCACCTGGTGGATGCCGTCAGGATCGGCAAAGATCGGCGGCATGTGCTCTTCGAGATCGGTGACCAGCATCACGCCGCGGTCGTCGGCCAGCTTGCGGGTCAGGTCGAGCACCTCGTCGACGATCACGTTGATCTGAACCGGCTCGAGCCGCGGCTCGCGCTCCTTGCTGAAGGCCAGCATGTTGAGCATCAGGTTGTGGATCTTGCCGAGGTTGCGGTCGACGATCTTCCAGCCGGTGCCGATGGTCTTGAGGTTCTCGTTGCGGAAGCCCAACTCGACCGTGTCGGCCCCGCCCTGGAGGCCCTGGAGGATGTTCTTGACGTAGTGCGAGAGGGCGGCGACGGTCTGGCCGGTGGCGGCGAGCCGCTCGGCTTCGATGCTCTCCTGGTAGAGCTGGATATTCTGGAGGGCCAGACCCGTCTGGTAGCCGATCGCGGACAGCAGGTGCAGATGGTCGTTGTTGTAGGTGTAGTCCGAAATGGAACAGTCGATGTGGATCACGCCGTAGATCTTGCTGCGGGCGATCACGGGCACGCAGATCACCGACCGCAGGCCGTAGCCCTGGATGCTCTGGCCCTTCTTGAACCGCCGGTCGGTCATCGCGTTGGTGCACAGCACGGCTTCGCGCTTGGTCAGCACGTGATCGACGATGGTGTTCGAGGTCATGATCTTCTTGGCGCGTTCGGGCCGGCGGTACTTGACCACGATCGGCTCGAAGCGCTTGGTGTCCTCGTTGAGCAGCAGGATGAACCCGCGGTCGACCGTGATTTCGCGGAAGATGTGGTTCATCACCCCGTGCAGAAGCTGATCGATGTTGTAGACCTGGCCGGTGGCCGAGACCAGTTCATAGAGCACCCGCAGGTGCTTGTTGGCCTGGCTGGGCTCGGGCGGGGCAAGCAGGATGTCGCGGTCGGACGGGATGGCGGCCACGATCGCCGAGTCGACCAATTCGCCCTGGACGTCGAAGTCGATCATGTTGCCGACCTCGGTCTCGTCGGGCGGCAGTTCGATCGGCTGATCCTCGCTGAAAACCAGCACCGATTTGCCCACGCGAATGTGGTCGCCCTGTTTGAGCTGGAACGGCCGGACGATCCGCACGCCGTTGACGTACGTCCCGTTGGCGCTGCCCAGATCGACGATGTAGTACTGGCCCACCTGGTCGAACAGCCGGGCGTGCGTCCGCGAGACGGTCGTGTCCTTGAGACGGACCTGGACGTCGCTGCGGCCGACGACGCACTCCGCGTCATTCAGCTCAAACGTCTGCCCCTTCTCCGGACCCTGGATCACGTAGACACTGGTCACGACGCCAATCCTTGTAGATCAGAAACAGGTTATTACACAGAAAACCGACGCGACTCGCAAGGATGAGTGTGAGAGTTTCCCTCTCACGTAAATTATAGAAGTTCGCCGGGAAAGTCAATCCGCCCCCGCCGCGGCCTCCGGAAGCCCGGGAACGCGGGCTGAATGGGCGATTTTTTTGTGGGAGACACCCTTGAATTCCCGCCCGTCCCTGGTATAGAATAGGCGTGACCCAAGCGGGTGTAGCTCAGTGGTAGAGCGTCACGTTGCCAACGTGAATGTCGTGGGTTCAAGTCCCATCACCCGCTTTTTTTCATGCGCCGGCCTCGTGAGGCCCGAATCCATCCAACGCTAACCCCTTAGAATGCCATGCGTTATGCCTCTCGCCCAGCCCGGGCGAGGCCATGGCCGGTTCCGGGGCCGGGACGCGCCGTCGCTGGTCCGGCTGTCGATCAGACCGCCTCATTGCTCTCTTTGTCGGCTGAGGCGTGCGTTGAAGTGGAGCGACCCACTCCAAACACCTTTGAGACGAGGACGAAAAAGAGCGGGATGTAGAAGATGGCGATGACCGTCGCGGTGAACATGCCGCCGGTGACCGCGGTGCCGATGGCCTTCATCGCGCCGGCGCCGGCGCCGGAGGCGATGGCCAGCGGCATCACGCCGAAGAACAGGGCCAACGAGGTCATGACGATCGGCCGCAGCCGCACCCGCGCCGCGCCGACGGTGGCCTCGATCAGCCCTTCGCCCTGCGCCATGCGCTCCTTGGCGAACTGGGCGATGAGGATGGCGTTCTTGGTCGTCAACCCAAGCGTGGTGAGAAACCCGATCTGGAAGTACACATCGTTGTGGAGATCGCGCAGCCAGGTGGCGGCGGCGGCGCCGAGAATGCCCAGCGGCAATACCAGCATGATCGAGATCGGAACCGACCAGCTCTCATAGAGGGCGGCGAGAAAGAGGAAGATCACGACGGCTGAGAAGGCGTACAGCAGGGACGCCTGGGAGCTGGACATCCGCTCCTGATAGGAAAGCCCGGTCCACTCGAAGCCGACCCCTTTGGGCAGTTTGGCGACGATCTCCTCCATCGCCTGCATGGCGTCGCCCGAGCTTCCGCCCGGCGCCGGCTCGCCCCAGATGTTCATCGACGGAAAACCGTTGAACCGCTCGAGCCGCTGAGTGCCGGACGCCCAGCGGCCGGTGGCGAAGGCGGAGAAGGGCACCATCTTGCCTTCGCGGTTGCGGACGTAGAGCTTCTCCAGGTCCTGCGGCAGCATGCGGTACGGCGCGTCCGCCTGAAGAAAGACTCGCTTGACGCGGCCGCCCTGGATGAAGTCGTTGACGTAGGCGCTGCCGAACGCCTGCGAGACGGTGTGGTGAATGGAGGTGATCGGCACGCCGAGGGCGCCGGCTTTTTCCCAGTCCACGTCGACGCGGTATTCGGGCACGTCCTCCAAGCCGTTGGGCCGGACCTTGGCCAGACGCGAGTCCTTGGACGCCATGCCCAGAAGCTGGTTGCGGGCCTGCATCAGCGCGTCGTGGCCGACCCCGCCCCGATCCAGCAACTGGAAGTCGAAGCCGGTGGCGTTACCAAGTTCGGTCACCGAAGGCGGCGGAAAAACGAACACCATGGCGTTGCGGAGCCGCGAGAAATGCGCCATCGCCCGTCCCGCAATGGCTTTGACCTTTCGCTCCGGGCTTTCGCGAAGCTCCCAGTCCTTGAGCTTGATGAACACCAAGCCGTTGTTCTGGGCCCGTCCGGAAAAACCGATCCCGCAGACGGTCATGCACGACTCGACCGTCTCCGCTTCGTTCTCCTCGAAATACCGCCGCACCTCGTCCACGATCTTCTGGGTCTGTTCCAGGCTCGCGCCGGTCGGCAGCATGATCTGGGAGAACATGATGCCTTGATCCTCATCGGGCACGTAGGCAGTGGGCATGCGGCGAAAGAGCACCGTCACAACAACCACGATCACGACGTAGATGAAGAGGTAGCGGAATTTCCTGCCGAAGGACCGCTCGACCACCCGGACGTAGGCGTCTCGCGTCCGGAAGAAGACGCGGTCGAACCAGGAAAAGAAGGGGCGAAGGAAGAAGATCGCGTTCTCGGCCGGTTCGTGTCCCGCCCTGACCGGCTTGAGCAGCGAGGCACAGAGAACCGGCGTCAGGATCAACGCCACCACCACCGACAGGAGCATCGAGGCGATGATGGTCACGGAGAACTGGCGGTAGATGACGCCGGTCGAGCCGCCGAAAAAGGCCATCGGGCCGAACACGGCGGAAAGCACCAGGCCGATGCCGATCAGGGCGCTGGTGATCTGCTCCATCGACTTGGCGGTGGCCTGGCGGGGCGAGAGGCCCTCCTCGCTCATGATCCGCTCCACGTTCTCCACCACCACGATGGCGTCGTCGACCAGCAGGCCTATCGACAGGACCATGGCGAACATGGTCAGCATGTTGATCGAATAGCCGAAAAGCCCGAGCACCCCGAACGTGCCCAGCAGCACCACCGGCACCGCGATGGTCGGAATCAGCGTGGCCCGGAAGTTGCCCATGAACAGCCACATGATCAGGAACACCAGCACGATCGCCTCGAAGAGAGTCTTGACCACCTCGTGGATCGCCACCTTGACGAAGGGCGTGGTGTCGTACGGATAGACGACTTTCATGCCCGGCGGAAAATAGCGGCCCATCTCCTCCATCTTCGCCTTGACCGCGTCGGCGGTGTCCAGGGCGTTGGCGCCCGCCGCCTGCCGGATGGCCATGCCGGCGGAGGGCCGGCCGTTGTGAAACGCCTCGATGTCGTACGACTCGGCGCCCAGTTCGGCACGTCCCACGTCGCGGATCCGCACGACCGAGCCGTCGGAGTTGATGCGAAGCGGAATCGCCGCGAACTCGTCGGGGGTCTTGAGCATGCTCTGGACGACGATTGAGGCGTTGAGCCGCTGGCCCTCAACCGCCGGCGCGCCGCCGAACTGGCCGGCGGAGACTTCCACGTTGTACGACCGCAGGGCAAGGATCACGTCCTCAACCGTCAGGTGATAATCGACCAGCTGATCGGGGTTCAGCCAGATGCGCATGGCGTACTGAGTCCCGAAGCTCTCCACCTCGCCCACGCCGGGCACCCGCGCCAGCACCTTTTCGAGATTGGACTGGGCGAAGTCCCGCAGGTCGTTGCCGTCCATGCTGCCGTCTTCCGAAATCAGACCCACGACGATCAGGTAGTTTCGCGTGGCCTTGCCGACGGTGACCCCCTGCCGCTGGACGACCTCGGGCAGGCTCGCCAGGGCGAGTTGGAGCTTGTTCTGCACCTTGGCCCAGGCCAGGTCCGGATCGGTGCCCGGGGCGAAGGTCAGCTCGACGCGCGACGAGCCCGACGAATCGCTGGTGGCGGAAAGGTAGAGCATCTTGTCCAGACCGGTCATCTTCTGCTCGATGATCTGGGTCACGCTGTTCTCGACGGTCTCGGACGAGGCGCCGGGATAGAAGGCCTGGATGTAGATCGACGGCGGAGCGATCGGCGGATACTGCGAAATGGGCAGGTTGTAGATGGCCAAGCCGCCCGCCAGCATGATGATGATGGCGATGACCCAGGCGAACACCGGTCGATCCAGAAAGTACTTCGATAGCATCGGAAACTCCGTCTAGCTCTTGGCGGCGGGTTGGCTGGTCGATTGAGCCTTGGGGCCTTCGCCCCCCTCAGCGGCCAGAGGGACCGCCTTGACGGCGCTTCCGGGCCGCACCTTCTGAAGGCCTTCGACGATCACCCGATCGCCCGGCGCCAGACCCGAGGTGACGAGCCACGTATCGCCGATCGCCCGGTCAACCGTGATCATCTGCTGGCGGGCCTTGCCTTCGGCGTCCACGACCATCGCCTGCGGATTGCCCTTGTGATCGCGTGAGACGCCCTGCTGAGGGGCCAGGATCGCCTGCTCGACGACCCCTTCCTCGATGACGACCCGCACGTACATGCCGGGCAGCAAAACGTGGTCCGGGTTCGGAAAGACCATCCGGAGAATGAACGACCCGGTACTCGGATCGACGGTGGCTTCGGAGAATTTCAACGTTCCTTCCAACGGATACGGCGTGCCGTCCTCCAACCGCAGCCTCACCCGCGCCTGGTCCGCGCCGCCGCTCTTGATCCGGCCGGCCGCCATGTTCTGTTTCAGGCGCAGCAGATTGGCGCTGGACTGCGAGGCGTCCACGTAGATCGGATCGAGCTGCTGAATGATCGCCAGAGGCACCGGCTGGTGCGCCGAGACCAGGGCGCCGACAGTGACGCTGGAGCGGCCGATTCGCCCGCTGATCGGAGCGGTGACGCGCGTGTAGCCCAGGTTGATTTGGGCGGCCTGAACCGCCGCCTGGCCGTACTCGATGTCGGCCTTGACCTGGTTGAGCGCCGCGACCGCTTCGTCATAGGCCTGCCGGCTGATCGCCTTGGCGGCCACCGCCTCCTCGAAACGGGTCACCTTCGACTGGATCGGCGGCAGGTTCGCCTCGGACCGGGACAGGGCCGCGACGGCGTTGTCGTACGCCGCCTGGTAGAGCGCCGGATCGATCCGGTAGAGCATGTCGCCCTCGTTGACGTCGGCCCCTTCGGTGAACAGGCGCTCCTGAATGATGCCGCCGACCTGCGGGCGCACCTCGGCGATCAGGTGGGCCGCCGTTCTCGCGGGCAGCTCCGCGCTCAGCACCACGCGCTGCGGCTCCACCGTCACCACCGCCACCTCGGGCAAAGCGGCCTGGGCCGGCGGCGCGTCGCCGCTTGTCCTGTCGCAGCCGGTCAATGCCAATCCGGCGGCGAACACGCCGACGGCGGCAATCCGTCTGATCCTGTTGTCGATCTGCATACCATCCTCTGCTTGAAATGACATTCGTCGTAGTTTCCGGTCAGGTAACGGCCATCGTCACTCGGCTTCGCCAGCGGCCTCCGGCGGATTCTCCCACGGCAGCGCGTTCTTGCCGCCGGTGAAGAAGAACTCCACCGGGTCGCTGAGCGGAGCGGGAGTCTCCAGATACTCCTGCTGCGGGTTGGCCTGCGGCGACCAGCCGCCGCCCAACGCCTTGTAGAGAGACACCAGGTTGATCGCCACCTGGCCCGTGCTCCGGGCCAGCGTGTTCTCCAGGTTCACCAGCGATCGCTGGCTGTCCAGGACGTTCTGGAAGTCGGTCAGGCCGTTGCGATAGAGTGTCTCGGCGAGTTTCACGGATTCCTCAGCCGCCTCCGTCGCCCGCCGCAGCGCGTCGTGCCGGTCCCGCTCTCGCTGATAGGCCACCATCGAGCTCTCGACCTCCTGGAGGGCCGCCAGCAGCGTACGCTCGTAGAGAACGTACGATTGGTACGTCACCGCCTCCTGGGCGGCGATCCGATTGAGGTTCCGCAGGCCGTCGAAGATGTTCCACCGAAACGACGGCCCGAACCCGTAGGTGACGCTGCGGGCGTCGAGCGTGTGGGCGAAGTCGGTCGATTCATATCCGAGAGTTCCCGAGAGCGTGAACTTCGGATACAGTTCCGCTGTGGCGACGCCAATTCCGGCGACCTGAGCCGCGAGACCGCGTTCCGCAGCCCGCAGGTCGGGACGTCGCCGCAGGATGTCAGCCGGAACACCCGCCAGCACCTCCGCCGGCGGCTGCGGGATGGGACTCTCGGCGGCGAACTCCTCCCAGAGGGCCGACGGTTCCTGGCCGATCAGCACGCTGAGGCGATAGATGCTGATGGCCAGGGCGCTCTGAAGTTGCGGGAGCTGCGACTGCGTCGTGGCCAGGTTGGTACGGGCCTGTTGGACGTCAAGCTGCGTCGCCAGTTCCAGATCCAGCATCGTTTGGGTCAGTGCGAGCGTCTGTTCCTGAAGGTCGATGTTCCGCGCGGTGGCCTCGACCTGGCGTTGCAGCGTTCGAACCTCCACATAGGTGGTTGCGACCTCAGCCAGCAGCGTCACCAGGGTGTCGCGATAGTCCTCGACGGAAGCCTCGAGCGCCGCGTCGGCGGACTGGACGTTCCGCCGAATGCCGCCGAACACGTCGATCTCCCACGAGGCGTCAAAACCGGCCGCGTGAAGGTTGACTTCGTCGGTTTCCGGCAGCTTCGACGGGCTGGGGATCAGCCCGATCAGGCCGCTGGCGACCGGACCGGTGATGCCCGTGGCGCCCGGCGCGATCGCGCCAAAGCCGGTTCCGAGGGCGCTGCCGGCAATGCCGCGTCCCACCGTCTCAGCGAAGACCTCGCCCTTTCCAGGCGCTGAAGGAAAAGCCGTGGGCCCGTTGGCGCTGCTCTTGGACCGCTGGGAAGTCCCCTGCCCGCCCAGAACCGGCAGCAGTTCGCCCGCCGCCACGCCCCGTAAGGCCCGCGCTTCGCGAATTCGCAGCACAGCGAGTCGCAGATCGAGATTGCCTGTCGCAGCCCGCTCGATCAGCTCCGTGAGCTTCGGATCCTCAAAGACCTCCCACCACCGCTGAACGTTCGCGTCACCCTCCGCCAACCCCTCCGCCGCCGGCGGATGCCACCGATCGGGAAGTTGCAACTCCGGTGCGCGGTAATCCGGTCCGACCGCACAGCCGGCGACGGCAAGAAACAGAACCGACATCGCCGCCCACGGCCGCAACCTGACGAGGCTGACACGCAACGCGTTTGAGGCGGCGGGAAGTTGGATTCGGGGGTCACTCATTGTCTTTCAGTACTCGCTGCTCCGTAAGGTGTGATGTCCTGCCGCCCTGGTTCAGACGACCTCCGCCGGCAGTCCCAGGGCGCGGATCGCGTCATCGGTAAGCCGCCGTTCCAGTCTGGCCAGGTAGTCCTGCGGAAAAGTCTGGGTTCCTAACCGGTCGAGAAGTATTTCACAATGATCGGCGTGAAACACCACGGGACCGAACAGCATGTGCGTCCAGAGGCTGACCTCGTGCATCGTCCACTCGGGCCTTATCCGCAATATAAATCGCGTGATCGCCTCGAAGTGAGGGTCCAGCACCTGCTCGCGAAGAAAGCTGCGGAGCGGGCCGGCGTGTTGCGCCACCTGATACAGCACACGAGAGCGCCAGCGCGGCCGCTCCGGCGAAAAGATCGCCTGCATCACGTGCCGAACGATCGTCTGGACCGCCTGAGCCCGCGATGGGGCGTCGTCCAGATGGCGCTCGCACTCCTCGATCACCGCCGGCAGCGAGGCGGCCGCGTTCGTCTGAAAAGCGAACCGTAGCATCTCTTTGAGCAGACCTTCCTTGCCGCCGAAGTGGTAGTGGATTGTGCCGATGTTCGCTCCGGCCCGCTGGGCGATCGCCCGTGTGGAGACCTCACCCACACCGCGCTCGGCGATCAACTCACCGGCCGCGTGGATGAGGGCTTGGCGGGTCTCATCGCTTGTCGAATAGGTGCCCATCGGATTCCGGAGCTTTCCTCTCTATCAACCAGAGTCCGCGAATTATAATCAGTCGACCAAAATTGGTCAAGTGTACAAATCTCAAACTTCCCGATTTTTTGAGGAGGGTGTGGGCAGGGGGATTGGGGCAAAGAGATCTCCCTATGTCTGACGATCAGAAGGATGTGTATGCGTTCCTTCAAATCGTTATGACATAAGGAGATATGTCATGGTCAAGCAGGAGGCTTTGATGGAGTCGTTATCGGCGAATCTGCATGGGTTTCTCGACGAAATCAACGGGAGCCTGTCGGTTCCGGAGAAGAAGTTTCTCCGGGACGGGTTCGTGGGGCTGGTTCGGGCCGGTCATCCGATCGTCTGTCCGATGGCCAGGGAGGTTCCGAACCAACGGTGCCGGTACGCCAGTCGGGTCAAGCGGCTGGACCTTCACTTGACCGCCGCGACCGATTTCGACGAGCGGGTCGCCAAGACGCTTCCGAACGTCTGGCGGCCGCTGATGACCGACGATACGCCGTTGATCCTGGACCTCTCGGACCTGGCCAAGCCGCTGGCGACGAAGATGGATCATCTGGCCACGGTGCGGGACGGCAGCACCGGGGCGTTGGTCAACGGGTATGGGAGAAACATCTGCGGTTGGCCGAACGGCTGATCGACTACGCCCAGGTCCTTCCCGACCGGGTCGATTTCATGTTGTACCGCCTGCTCACCGGCCTGACGCACATCCTCAACGCCTGTTTCCACTTGCGGAGGGACTTACTATGACATCACTTACGAAAAAACCGGGAAGTTTGAGTACAGATCTATCCAGAGCCTCTCGCGGTAGAAATCACCCCCAATACCACCCTGATTAGAAATCATTATAACATAATTACTTATATCCACAGTCTGGAGCAATGACGGCGGCTGGGCCGGGCAGGACCAAAAAACAAGCGGCCAAGCCCGACTGCCGAAACTTGCGCTTGCGGCACTGACAGGTTTCGGATAGTAATACCCGTCGCGGCGACGGCAACAAGCGGCTTCGCCCCCGATATGATCAAAACTACTATGTTAAAATAGATAGTTATAAATGCGGAGGCTGACAGTGAGGCAAGAAGAGACAGGCAAGTGCAGACAGCCATGGTCGAACCGGCTGAGGCGAACGGCCTCTTTCGGGCCGGTCTCGCACGAGGTGACGCCCGTCGTCTTCAACGACCGTCTCTACCGGGTGGAAAACCACCCGCGGTTTCTCGACTTCCCGACGGACGATCCGACCTATCGCTTTCACGAGGATGAGATTCGAATCCGCGACGTGGAGACGGATGCCATCGTCAGCGTGCCGCTGCGCAACCACTACTTCGGCGAGGGCTTCCTCCACCAGGGACGGCTGTACGTCTACGCCGGCGACTACGGAACGGATCTGCCGTGGCGTCAACACAAGAAGATCAACATGGTCTGCTCCGATGACCTCGTGCATTGGTCCGACCCGCTGACCGTGCTCGAGTCGGAGCGGGATGAGCTGCTCTTTAACGTCGCGATCTGCCGGGCCCCGGATCGCTTCGTCATGCTCTACGAAACCGATGATTCCCGCTGGCCGCCGTTCACCTTCAAGTATTGTGAATCCGAAGACCTGATCCACTGGCGGCGGATTCCCAATGCGTTCTACGGGACGGATAAGTACGTGGGCGGTCCGGCCCTGTACTACGCCGACGGCTGGTATTACACGCTCTACCTCCAAGCCCGTTCCAACGGGCACTACGAGAACTGCATCACCCGATCGCGCGACCTCGTTCGCTGGGAGGACGCGCCGGAAGGACGCGCGGTACTGCCCGTCGACCCGACGCATGCTCCGGATCCGGGACACCCGGAAGTCCGCGAACTCAGCGCATCCGACGCGGAGCTGTGCTTCTGGCGAGGCAAGACCATCCTGTACTTCCACAGCGGCAATCAGCAGGGCGTCGCGGGACTCGAGATGGCGGAATTCGACGGACCGCCGAACGAACTGCTGGCGCACTACTTCGAGTGATCAGGCCGCACGCCCCGCCGGTCCCGAACGACGAGTGATTCGTCGGCGACCAATGGCGATGATCAGCCCGATCGCGGGGATCGTCATTGCCGCTGCGGCTTGTATCGGATGAACCACCGTCAGCACCACCGGGGTCAGGGCCGCCCGCACCGCGGTCCGCCACTGCGGATCGACGGCGATGACCGTCGCCACAGGCGGCGAGAGGCGATAGTAGGTTCGCACGAACCATCGACCGGGAGCGTTAGTCACCAAGTGCTTGTCGCGGAAGTCGCGCAGCGTCGCCACGTGGGGCTCCAGTTCGCTGCCATAGGCGGCGGTGGCGATGAAGCATCCGCCGGAGATCGGCGGCGTGATCGACTCCTCGCCGAACACGGCCTTGACGCTCTTGTCGCCGTCCATGGTGATCTGCGCCGCGCAGTCCGTGCCGGCGCAGTCGCCCTCCCACCGCAGGAATATCCATCCGTCAGCGGGCGTCGCCGTCAGGGCCACGACCGTCCCTTTGGAGTACGTGCCGCTGCTCTTATCGACCTGGCCCTGGCCCTCGATCGTTACGGTCAGCGTGCACAGGCTGGAGGCCTCCATGAAAACCGCCCGAACCGTCTTGTCGCCGTCCATGGTGATCGCCGCCGGGTTGGTCGATCCCGAAAGATCGCCCTCCCAGTGGTCGAAAACCCATCCCTCCGACGCGACGGCCCGCACCTGCACCTCGGTCCCGGCGTCGTAGCTCCGGGATGACGGCGTGACCGAGCCGAGACCCGTGACGCCGACGCTGAGGGTGTAACGCGGCGTCTCCTCCTCGACGAAAACGGCGGTGATCGTCTTGTTGGCGTTCATGGTCACCGTGGATGGGTTGGCGTCGCTGCTCAGGTCGCCGACCCATCGGCTGAACCGCCAGCCGGCGTCGGCGGTGGCCGTCAACTCCACCTGCGCGCCCGCCGCGTAGACTCCGCCCGCCGGATCGACCGAACCGTCGCCGTGGGTGCGTACCGTCAGGACGTACTGCGCGATTGAAACCGGCACAAAGACCGCCTTGACGGTATAGTCGCCGCTCATGGCGATCGTCAGCGGATTGGCCGATCCAGAAAAATCCCCCTCCCAGTGGTCAAACTGCCAGCCGGAATCCGCAGTGGCGGTCAGCTCGACCTGCGCGCCGACGTCAAAGGTCCCGCCGTTCGGATCGACTGAACCTTCCCCCTCGATCTGGACCGTCAACCGGTATCCGCTGGGCGGCTCGGGAGCGGTCACAAACACCGCGATCACGCTCTTGTCGTCATCCATCACGATCGTGGCGGGATTGTCCGAGCCCGATAGGTCGCCGCCCCAGTGGTCGAAGACCCAGCCGTCGGCCGGTTCGGCGTTCAGCTCGACCTCCACGTTCGCATCGTACGTTCCGCCGTTCGGATCGACCGAACCCTGACCCTGAACCTGCACGCTGAGGGTGTACTCAGCCTCCTCAAAGACCGCCTGCACGCTCCTGTCGCCCGTCACGTTGAGGCTGACGGGCGATGAGGCGCCGCTCACGTCGCCCTGCCACTCCACGAACCGGTAGCCGATCCCCGGCACGGCGGTCAGCGTGATGGGAATCCCGCGAAAGTACGTCCCGCTCCAGGTTCCCTCCGGATTGAGCATCCGGTTGACCTTGACCAGACCGGACCCAGCCGACGTGACGCTGAACGCGACCGTGGCCGTACCCGCCAGACCGAATTTGTTGACCACGTGACCGCGCACGTAGTCCGGCCGCACCGAGGCGAAATTGCGCAGGATGTTCACCTTGCTCTGCCAGAAGCCGACCGAGGGAATCCCCTGCGACCAACTCCCGCTCCACGGATTGGTCACGCCGCCCCACCGCCCGACGTGATCGCCCATCTCGCCGCTGATCAGGTCCGCGCGTTCGTCGATCATATCGGTCACGCGGTCCGGGTCGAACGTCACGTTCAGCAGGTCCGCCATCCGCCGGATGAACTCGTTGCGAAATTCACCGTTCTCAAGGAGGGTGGCGAACAGCTCGATCGACCACTCCGGATTCGACCAGTGAGGCACGTTTCGCGTCGAACAGTGGTCCAGCGTGTCGTGGGCCGGATCGTTGGCGGAAACCGAGTTCGAAGCGGGAAAGGCGAAGCCGAAGTCGGTGTCGAACAGCAGCCAGCGCCACTTGCCGTCCGTGGTGCGGGGCCGCCAGTACTTGATGTTGTTGCCCGGCCAATCCGTATTCGCGCAATAGATCTGCGACGCCTGGTAGTCGATGAAGTTCTCCACGTCCATGAGGGTCTTGACGTAGGTATAGCTCTGCGGCTGCGTCATGTCGTGGGTCCGGATGTAGGTCAACAGGGACTCGTAGTGGCTGGCGTCGCCTTCGATGACATCGAGATCCTCCTCCAGCATATCGACGTTGTCCGGATCAACGTCGTGGTGGTCGGCCAGATAGTGCTCGTTCATCTTCTCGCGGATGTTGTGAATACCCCAGTACACGCCGTTGACGTACACCGCCGCCGGACGAAACGCCTGGGCATCCACGTCCAGATCGGCGACCAGTCCGACCATGACGCCGTCGCGGATCAGGGTCGAGACCCAGTCGTCGCCGGAGTTCCGGAGCATCAACGCCTCGAACTCGTCGTGGTCCAGTTCCGGGAAGATCTGATAGTTGAACTCGCCGCGCCCGTAGTCCGATCGGGCAAACAGGGCCAGGCTCTTCTGCGGGCCAAGCCGCGTGGTCCCGCCGGCGATCTTCATGCCCGCGTCCTGGGCAAGCCCGACCGTCCCGTCCGGTTCGATCAGTTCGACGTGAACCGGCCGCTCCCAGTCCTGCCAGACGTTGCCGTCCTTGTACAACTGCGGATCGCCGGGATCGGGTCCCATGACGTAGATCCCGGTCTGGTCGTCCCAGAGGTGGTTGGGACTGGTCGAGAGCGAGACCACCGGCAGCGTCGAGGCGTCGGCGATCAGGAAGGTGTGCGTGACGGGCCGGCTGGGCAGGAAACCGTCCTGGAACGTCCGCGCCCGGACGGTCGTGGTGGAGGCGACGTTGATCGGACCGCTGTAGGCGTACGTCCGGTAGTAGCGGGTGGAGGTCGCGCTGGTGTCTTCGTCGCGATAGGTGTAGGCGGTCTGCGAGGCCCCGTCGGTCGGCTCGCTGCCGTCGAGCGTGTAGAATACCCTCGCGCCGCTGTCGGCGGTCAGTTGCAGCGAGACCGCGCCCGAATAGAACCCGCGGGTGTGCGAGAACTCCGGCGGATTGGCGAAACGAACGATGCCCGAATCATCGTTGGCGGAATTGGGCGAGGGCGTATCGTAGAAGAACCACTCGTCGCCCCCGTCGGGATACCGGCCGTAGGAGACGTCGACGGTCTGGGCCCCATAGGTGACGCTGTCGATCTCGGTGACTCCATCCGCAGCGAAAAGGCCGATGTCCTCGCCGTCTCCGCTAAGCTGCATATCGAGGTGCAGGATCCCGTCCTCGCTGTCATCGTCAAACCAGAAGATCAGGTATTCACCCGCCTGGATCGTTGTGCGGGCGGCGTCGGCTGCGGAAATCTGGCACTTGGTCGGCTCGGCCAGATCGTCCGTCAGGTACATGCCCGCCAGGTTGACCGCCTCGGAACCGGCGTTGTAGATCTCCACCCAGTCATCATAGTCGCCGGTGTCGTCGGCCAGGGTCGAACTGTTGACCGCCATGAACTCGTTGATAAAGAGATCCTGGGCCGCCACCGATCCGACCAACAGGACCACCGCCAGCAATCCTCGAAGCAGAGTCCCGATCACACACATGTTGTACTCCTATTCTAAGCAACATGACTTATACAAGCCGTCGGCGCCAGCGGTTCGAACCGCCGAAGGCAGACCACCTATGAATGTACCGTATCCAGGGTCAGATGCATTCATCACTCACACCGGTGCGTCTGGCGATAGCAGGCGTGCACAGTCTGGCAGCGATGCTACATGGCCGGCCGCAGCCTTTTGAAGTTGTCCTTACTCTTATCCAGTATTACTAATCCGCCGAACTCTTCGCGATACCCCCGTTCGACCGCGTCCAGCGGCCTTGGCGCCGACTGTCCTGACGTGGGCCCATAAGAATATAACGCCACATGGGGGAGCAAAGTTTCAAACCAAGCTCAAGCCAATCTCGTCGCGCCCAAGCCCCTCACCGCCGATGCCACTGAGGCGCGGCTCAAAGCCCACGGACCCCGACAGCCCGGGTTTCTGACCAAGGCGCTCGGGAGTGTCGCCTTGCGCCATTGATCTTTGAATGCCAACAGGACTGCCAGACAGACTTGTCAGTCCCGCCTGAAACTCACTCCCCTGGTCGTCACCTCTCGCCAACCGGGCAGCAAGAGGCACCCAAACACGATCAGCCCGATCAGCGCCATGCCCAGTATGCCACAGGCCGAACCGGGCAGCTCAGCCGGCTCCGCGTCTTGTGGACAATCATCGAGAACCGCCGGCGCCTCGCCGAATACCTGCTTGTAGGCCTCCTCAAACGACATCACGATCCCAGCCGCCGCACCGTAGCCCTGACCGTAGTAGGCGGCCAGGATGCTCAAGTCGGCGAGGCTCACCGCCCCGTCGCCGGTGAAATCGCCATCGGCCCATGTCATACCGCTGACGGTGCCGTAGTGGGCCGCCAGAACGGACAGATCGCCGAGACTCACAGCACCATCAAGGTTCGCATCACCGGGCCAGAGGAACTCGTCGGCTCCGATGTCCACTCGACCGCCAACCATGCGGGGAAGGAAATCCATGTCAAGCTGATCGCCCGCGGCAAGGCCGGGATCGCCGGCGTCCCGGCAGGGCGAAGTCGAGGTCAGGTGGTAATCGTTGTCACCGAAGGTGTTGGGATCGTCGTCCGCGCCGTCGGCGTCGGCAAACAGCGGGTCCTGCCCGATGTTCCCGGTTCCACCCAACCCGCCCGTCCAGCCCTGAATGCAGCAGTAATCCACGGCAGGCGCACCGGTTCCGGCATAGATTTGAGCCGATTCGCTGGTACCGCCACTGCGGCTGTTGAGCCAGAGGATGGTACTGTTCAAAGACGGGCTGCTGGTGCCCGCGCAGTAGATACCACCACCGTCGGCACTGGTGAAGTTGCCATTGCCCGAGAGCGTACAACTGATCAGGACGGGATTGCTGTCAAAGTTGCAGATTCCGCCGCCGAAGTAAAAGGACATGTTGCCGATCAGGCGGCAGTTCGTCAAAACGGGACTGCCGCCCAAGTTGCAGACTCCACCGCCGTACATCGCCACGTTGTCGATGAGGATGCAGTGCCGAAGGCTGGGCGATCCAGCCGCGTTGAGGAGGCCGCCGCCCATGTTCTCGGTTGATCCAGTGGCGTTGCCGCCGGTGATGGTTACTCCGTCCAGGACAGCCGTATTGTCGGTGCCGCTGCCGACAACCACGTGATAGCTGTTGTCGGAATTGCTGCCGACAGCCCCGATGTCACCGCTCAGAACCGTCACGTTGTGATTCGGGCGGCGCTGAGACCGGTCCGTCTCCTGGCCGGAGAAGCCGCCATAGATGCTCAATCCGTTGAGCAACTGGAACGAGAGATCGCGACGGTTCGTTCCCTGGTCCGGCCGATACGTCCCGCCGGCAACCCAGATCTCGGCCACCACGCCGCCGGAACCCGCCGCGGCGGTCAGAGCGGCCTGCAGATCGTTGTAGGCGGTGGCCCACGTGTACCCGTCACCGCCGGCCGCGGCGGCCGAGTCGACCACAAGGATCGACGGCGGCGTCACTTCAAGTATCGCCGTCCGACTCGCCACCGTGCCGCACGCATTGCTGACGTAGCAGACCACGGCCGCACCCGTATCGGTGAGTTCCAGCCCGGTCAGGTGCAGCGACGCCGAGTCGCCGCCGACCTCCATGCCGTTCTTCTCCCACCGGTAGTGCAGCGTGCCGCTGCCGGCCGCCGTCACGCTAAACGTCGCGCCCTGCACCAGCGAGATGCTGGCATCCTGCGGCTGCTGGGTGATCTGCGGGCCGCATGCGGTCACGCTGTTGATCGCGCCGGGCGTGCCGTGTCCGGTCGAAGCGGCCCAGCTCGAGGCCGCGCCGTTGTCCGTGGCCGGGCAGATCAGTTCCAGCGTGGGCCCGGTTCCATCCGGCGCGGTCGGCCAGGGCGAGACGTCGCCGTAAGTCACCGTGTCGATCAGGTATCCGTCCGCGTCGTACAGGCTGATCTGTTCGCCGCCGTTACTGGCGTTGAACGTGAAATCGCCGATGTAATTCTCGACCTGCGGGAAGAAGCTGTGGAAGTACACCTGGTTGTTGCACAGCACCAGGTAGTCCCGCGGACCGATCGACGTGTGCGGCGGAAAGACGTAGACGTTATTCGGATCGGAGTCGGTGAACTGCCAGCCGGACAGATCGACCTCCCAGTCATTGGGATTGAACAGCTCGATCCAGTCCTGGGCGTCGAAATCAGCCGCCGAGTTGTAGTTGATCTCGTTGATGATGATCGGATTGGTGTTGCCGGCGTCGGCCACAAAATTGGCGGTCAGAGTCGCGGTTCCTGTCGGCGTCATCAGCATCGAAGGCCCGCCGCTGCATTCGGTCCAGTTGGCGAATCGATACCCGCGGTTGGGCATCGCCATGACCTTGATCGGCACGTCGAGGAAGTAGGTGCCCGCGCACGCCCCACTCGGTTCGGTCGGCAGGACCAGCCGGTTGACCTTGACCCGCCCAGCCTCGGCCGGCGAGACGTTGAAGGTGATCTCCGCGCTGCCGCTGAGACCGAAATGGCTGATCACGTGCTGCCGGACGTATGGCGCCCGGCTGGTGGCGAAGTCCATCTGCCGCTGAATCTCGTTTTCCCACTGGCTCATCGAGGGAATCCCCACCAGCCAGGGGTTGATCGTTCCACTCCAGGGGTTATAGACCCCGCCCCACCGTCCGATGTGGTCAAGCATCTCCGGCTCAAGCAGCGCCTGCTTCTCCGCGATCTCGGCGAGCACGCGGTCCGGACGGAACGTCACGTTCATGTGGTCGGCCATGTCGCGGATGAACCGCGTCTGGAAATCGCCGTTCTGCAGCAGCGTGCGGAAGAGCTCCGTGGACCACGGCTTGTTGGACCAGTGTGAGGACGTGGCCGTGGTCGCGTGCTCGATCATGTCGTACTGCTCGTAAAGGCCGGTCTCGACGACCCGCGAATTGGGCCGAGGCGAACAGAAGGCGTAGTCCGTGTCGATCAGCATCCACCGCCACCGGCCGTTGTCCACCCGCGGCCGCCAGTAGCGGGTGTTGCCGCTTGGCCAGTCGGTGTTCGCGATGTAGATCTCCGAAGCCATGTAATCGAGGTAGTTGTCAACCTCCATGAAGGTCCGGACATGCGCGAACGGCGCGGGATAGCGCAGGTCGTTGGCCCGGATGTAGTCCAGCAGCCCCTGGTAGTGCGTCGCGTCGCCCGCCGCCACGTCCATGTTGTCCACCAGGATGTCAACCTCGGTCGGCTCAATGTTGTAGTGCGACGCCACGTACTGGTCGTTGCGGCGCTCGCGGATGTTGATGATGCCGTAGTATTCGCCGTTCAGGTAGATGTGGGCCGGGCGATAGGCGTGCGTGTCCAGGTCCAGTTCGTCCACCAGACCCCAGGTCGTTAACGCATCCTGGAACAACGTATAGCTCCAGTCGTCGCCCGAACAGCGCAGCGTCAACCCCTCAAAGACGTCGATATCCCGGTCGGGAAACACCCGGTAGTCGATCTCGCCCGCTCCATACGCGCTGCGGGCGTAGAGGGCCATCGGTTTCTGCGGCCCAAGCCGGCTGATGTCGCCTCCGGTCTTGACGCCGATGCCCTGGCTGACGCCCAGCGTCCCATCCGGCTCAAAGAGTTCCAGGTACGCCGCCCGCTCCCAATCCTCCCACACGTTGGCCGAGCCGAACCGCGTCCCGGTGTACGGCGGCGGGCCCATCACGAAGATGCCGATCAGATCGTCCCAGAGGTTGGCGGGCGTCGAGGACAGGCTGATCACCGGCAGCGTCGGCGCGGCTTCCAGAATGAAAGTGCGGGTGACCGTCTGGCTGGGCATGTACCCCGGTCGGACCGCCTTGGCCCTGACCACCGTGGTGGAGCTGATCGCGATCGGTCCGCTGTATTGATAGGTGTCGTAATAGCGAGTCTCGGTGGACCCGCCGTAGTATTCTTCGTAGCGGTAGGTGTACGGGTTGTGCGAGGCCCCTTCCGTGGGCTCGCTGCCGTCGAGCGTGTAGTAGATGGTCGCGTTCGGGTCCGGCGAACTGAGTGTCAGCGAGAACGAACCGGCGCGGAATCCCGCCGCGTGCGAGAACACGGGCGACGAGGCATATCCCGGCGAACCCGCCGTGGTGTTCGAGGCGCCGGGAGTGGCGTCGGCGAAGTAATACCAGGTGGCGCTGCCGTCGGGCTGGCGGCCCATCGACACGTCGGTGGACTGGACGTCGAAATTCAGGCTGTCGATCACGCTCGTCCCGTCCGCGGCCACCAGGCCGATGTCCTCGCCGTCGGCGCTGAGCTTCATGGCCACGTGCAGCGGGCCTTGGGTCGCCACGTCGTCAAACCAGATGATCAGAAAGCCGCCCGCCGGAATCGTGGTCGTCGCCGGATACCCGGCTGGAATCTGGGCCTTGGTCAGGTCGGACAGGTCGTCGGTCACGTACATCCCGCCGATGTCCACGGCCGTGCCGCCCCCGTTGTAGATCTCGACCCAATCGTCGTACTCACCGTACTCGTCGTCGATCGTCGTGTCGTTGGTCGCCATGAACTCGTTGATGAACAGGAGTTGCCCTCGCGCGGGAACGGCGCTTGCCGCCCACACGCCCGCAGCCAACAGACCAATCAGTACCGCATTCCGCTTCACCGCACGCATGTCGTCTTCCCTTCCTTCACCTGTCCGCGTCCGCGTTCCCAGAACTCACCGTTCAGCGGGACCGGACCACCACCACTTCACCGGGAAACAATCGCATCTCATGAGGCACGGTCACGAGCACCGCCCGTCCCCATTCCGCCACCGCTGGGTTCCGCCACAGTTGCATCGGCTTGGTCTCAACCGCCGGCGCCAGCATCTGCACGGTCGAAAGCCCCATCCGCGTCGGATCCGCCCGCGTCACCAGTTCCACCCGCATCCCCTTCTCAGCCTCGTTGAACTCCCGATCGCTCAGGTAGGCCAGCACGGACGTCGGCTCCTTCGCCACCACCGACACCAGCGGATCGCCCGGCCGCACCGCCTCGCCGGCGCCGCGAAACACCGCGATGACCGTGCCGTCCATCGGCGAAGTCAGCACCAGCATCGCCCGTTCGACCGACAACTCAGCGACTCGCCGGTCCTGGACGGTGATCGCCTCGCGAAGCGGGGCCAGCGTCGTCTCAAGGCTCGGAACGGCCGGATGTTGCGCCTCGAAATCCGCCAGACGGCGCTGGGCGTCGGCCAGATCGTTCCTGGCCTGGACCAGGGCCGCTTCATCCTCCTCGATCCTCTTCCGCAACGAGGCATAAGGCGAGCGGACATCTTCCGGTTGGCCGGAAGCGGCGGCGTCGCTCGGCTGCGCGCTCTGCAAGACCTCCGCCTGCAGTTTCAGGTCCGCCAGCGCGATCCGGTCCGTCTCAATCTCGGTGGTCAGATCGAGCACCCGAAGACGGACGGTCTCGACGTCCGTGGCGAACCGGCGGCCCTCAGCCGTCCGGGCCAACTGCTGATTCTGAGCGTCGGCCTCGAGCCGGGCCTCCGTCGCCGCCAGTTCCGCCCGGAGCCGGGCGACCTCAGCCGAGGCGGTCGCCAAGGCGCTGCGAACCTGGTCGTCCTCCAGAACCGCCAATGTCTGGCCCTGACGAACCTCGTCGAACAGCCGAATCGGCATCAAACGCCCCCCCCCGTGCATACCGACGCGATCTGCCGGGTCTCGCTCTGGGCGATCCCGAGCGCCTGGAAGCGAACCCTCCGGCCAGAGCTCAGCCACACCACCATCGCCACCGCCGCCAACCAGACGATGATCGACACGCCGTGGCGGCGTCCCATCCGCTTGGCGTGATCCAGCCAGTAATTCACCGTTGCCATGACTTAAACCTCAAGGAGTTCTTCTTGCACGGTCAGGGCGATCTCCGAGATTCCCTCGACGGACTCCAGGGCCGAGACCAGGTCCTCGTTCCGCGAACGGTCGCGCACCATCAATTGATAGGCGTACTCCGCCGCCTGCGAACCCAGCACGTCCTGGACTGAAATCAGCGTGAAGTGGTTGCAGTATCGCTTCAGGACGTCCAGCAGCGGATGTCCCGGAGCCAACCCGCCTCGCAGGCGGAACCGCAGGTACGCGTTCAGCGGCTGGTGCGAGCCAAACGACGTCCAGTGCAGATAAATCGCGATCAAACACAACACGATCGTGCCCAAAACCGCCACCTCGTGCCGCTGGGCTCCCGCCGCCATCCCCACCACCAGCGCGCAGAACACGAACGCCATGTCGCGCGTGTCCTTCAGAATGTTCCGGAACCGGATGATCGCCAGCGCCCCCATCAACCCGAAGGCGGTGATGATGCTGTTGCCGATCACCGCCATCACCATCGCCACCACCACCGTGATCAGAATCAGCGACTGCACGAACGATCGCGAGTACGACAGACCGCTGTGAGTCATGTAGTAGACCCACGCGAAGACCTGACCGAGGACGAAGGCGAGGAGGAGTGATACCAGGACGTCCAGGGGAGAAACCCTCTCTCCGCCGACGCCGAAGTTCTCGAAGAATTGCAGTAGTCCGTCCATTTCGCCACTCCCGCGCGCACCGGGGCGCAAAAGCCCAGCAGCCGCGCCTGTTGTACACTGCTGACGTATTTGGCCACCGACCGCTGCATCAGGTCGAAGCGCCTGACCATGCCGTTGAGCCAAGCCGGATAGCGCCCGGTGAACTTGATCTCCAGAATCACCCCAGGCATCGTCACCCGCCGCCAACCCTCACCCGCCATCTGCAGCTCGGCCCGCTGGGTCACCTGCATCGACAGATCCCGGTCGAACGTGATCCGCACCGGATCGCCCGCGAGGCTCTCGAAGGCCTGCCGCATGTAGCGAACCCGAATCACCGGCTTGGCCTTGATCCGCTCCATGTAGAACAGGAACTGCTCCAGCTTTCGATCGGCCGGGGCATCGCCCGGCGACGCCTGAAGGTACTTCTCCAGGGCCCACGCCGGCACCCGGACCCGCGACTTGATCACCGCCCGATTCACCCGGCGCTTGATCTCGAAAAACCGCGGGTAGTCCAGATCGTCGGTGTAGCTGCGGACCCGCAGCTTCACCCGGTTCTTCTCCCCCGTCATCGTCTGGCGGCACAGCAGCAGATTGTCGGAATCCAGGTAGAGGCTGACGATCGGATAGGCCCCTCGCTCGTGTGACCGGGCGTGACGATCAAGCCGCATGAACGGACGCAGATATACCACCATGGCCGCGGCCTGCGCTTCGCTGATCAGGTACTTGATCTCGAAGCGAGACTCGATACTCCGAGGTCTCTGATTTTCCACAACTCCCAGCATCGACCCAATCTACAATTATGCAGAAAAATCAACTGGCACTTATCTTGCATCGCCTGCGTCCAAGAGCCACATCTGAATATCCAGACGAGTTGCCAATGGACCAGCCTACTAGGAATCCGGACCCGACCTCTGGCTTATACGGATGAAATGAATCCCTAAATCCCTTTTAACACCCGACGCAAGCCCTGTCAAGTCAACAAGGTTAATCCCGCTTCAAGGAATGACTTAGAATCGATCAGCCCTGCCAGGAACGCCGGGCGCGAAGGCCTGTGGCGCCCGCGACGTCGCTAGTGCTGGCTCGGGGCGGGCAAGGATGTCGGGTCCGAGGCGGCAGTCGAAGCACCGGAGAGCTGATCGGCCGCCATCCGTTTGAGGACCTCAGGATTGCGCCAGGCGTCGCCGATGAACCGGCCGTTCAGGAAGATCGCCGGAACCCCCTTGAAATCAAGAGATTTGGCGGTCTCAAGGTCGCCCGCCACCTTCTCCCGCACCTCTTGCGAGGTCCAGACTTCCACGAAGCGGTCTCGATCGAGCCCGATCTCCTCGGCGATCTGGAGATACGGACTCCGGTCCAGCTGCTTGTGCTGCTCGACCAGCGCCTGGTGATATTGCCAGAAAGCCTCGTCGCCCCCCAGGACGGCGGCGGCTTCCGCGGCGTAGGCGGCCCGGCATGCATACGGATGCAGGTTGCTCGATACCTGATCGTTGCACTCGCGGGCCAGGGGCCAATGCCGCACGATCACGACGATGTCCGCCGGCTGGGGATGCTCCTGGCGAAACCCGTCGATCGCCCGCCATGCATCAGTGCAGCTATCGCACTGGAAGTCTTTGTAAATAATAAACTTAATAGGCGCCTCGGGGTCGCCCAGGATGTGGTCGGCCGGCCTGATCGCCAGTTCCCGGGGCGCCTGCGAGGCAAACCGCCAGAGCTGGTACTCAGCGTCTTCGGCGATCTGCATGTAGCTCTGCTTGTACTGGACCATCATGGTGCCGGTCATGCCGGCAAACGCCCATCCCACCATGGCGACAAAGATCAGCCCCACCACCGC
>Ga0123333_10000303_pt1 | contig 55548 bp, 47 predicted proteins | sample BioC12SIPDNA_3_FD_89957 | JGI IMG/M metagenome (GOLD analysis project Ga0123333, IMG submission 89957) | Anaerobic biogas reactor microbial communites from Washington, USA - Biogas_R2_B C12 SIP DNA | ecosystem: Engineered > Bioreactor > Anaerobic > Unclassified | place: Washington, USA...
ACGAAGTTCGTCTGGGCCTACGCCGGGGTCGGACTGACGCCGGACTGCGGGGTGTCCTACCTGCTGCCGCGGGCGGTCGGTCTGCAGCGTGCCCTGGACTTCGCGATCGGGGGTGCGGCGATCACTGCCGAGACCGCCCGGGACTGGGGGCTCGTGACGCGGGTGGCCGAGGACGAGGAGGTCCAGGAGGTCGCAGCTGATCTGGCCCGGACCCTCGCGGCCGGCCCCACCGGCTCCTACGGCCACGCGGCACGGCTGCTGCGCGCGGCGTTCGAGGTTGACCGTGACACGCACGCGGCCGACGAGGCGGCGACCATCACCGCGCGGATCACCACACCTGAGGCGAAGGCCCTGATCGAGCGGTTCCTCGGGCGCTGAGGGGTCCGTCGGGGCCGCGTAATTGTCGCTTGTGCGCGACAAAGTGGAATGTCGTCGTTCGACGACAAATGCGAATGTCGTGGTACTCTGACATTCGTAAATGTCAGGGACACGCGACATCCACGGAGGCAGACAGTGCTGACGACGGTCCGAGATCTTGGTGCGGCCGTGCGGCGAGTTCGTCGAGAGAACGGCCTGACTCAGCAGAGGCTTGCCGAACGAGCAGGGGTCTCGCGCCAGTGGCTCTCTGGGATGGAGTCAGGGAAGAACCCCTCAGCCGAGCTGCGCAAGGTGCTGGACGTCCTCGCCGCGCTCGGACTCGCTCTGGAGTTTGTCCCTCAGCCAAGCCTTTCCGCTCAGGAAGAGGACCCATTCGCCGGTCTCTTCGAGGACGGCTCATGACGAGTTACCTGAACGTCTACCTCGACGGCACCCTTGCTGGTCAACTAGCGCAGGCCCCAGGTGGCGCTGTGACTTTCGCCTACGACCGGGCTTACACCACGCTGGGCAACCCCACACCGCTCTCGCTATCGATGCCGCTCAGTGGCTCTCGGCACTCGAACCGTGTGGTCTCGGCCTGGCTCGACGGCTTGCTCCCGGACTACCTTGCCGTCCGGGAGGAGTGGGGTCGCAAGTTCGAGGTGTCAGCCCGCAATCCTTTCGCGCTTCTTCGCCATGTCGGGCGCGATGCGGCCGGGGCTGTGCAGGTGCTCCCCGACGACGTCGACCCTCCAGATGCGGCACAGCGTGCAGGAGATGTTCGCCGGCTTTCCGATCATGAACTCGCAGATCTTCTGCTGCGCCTCACAACGCGCGATGACGGCTGGGACGTCGGCGACGGTGCGGGTCGATGGAGTCTCGCGGGCGCGCAGAACAAGGTGGCGCTCCATCGTTTGGACGACGGTGGCTGGGGTGTACCACAGCACTCGACACCCACGACACACATACTGAAGCCGACCAGGGCAGACACACGCTTCAGCGACCTGCACGTGAACGAGTTTGTGTGCCTTCGCGCGGCGGGTCTCCTAGGCCTGCGCGTGGCACATGTCGACCTCGTCAACTTCCACGGGGCCAAGACACTGGTTTCCACCCGCTATGACCGAGGCCAGCGACGTCGTGGTGAGTGGCTTCGACTTCACCAAGAAGACCTTCTCCAGGCGATGAGCTACCCCTTGTCCAAGAAGTACCAATCGGCTGGTGGCCCCGGCGTCAAGAACGTCGCCGCTCTGCTGTCGACGCTCGCGCTGCCCGATCGCGACGCCGTCGTGTCGGCATTCTTCGATGCCTTCGCCTTCAACGTCCTGGTCGGGGGAACCGACGCCCACGCGAAGAACTACTCGCTGCTCCTGCGTGGGCCTCGGGTGGCCTTGGCGCCCCTCTATGACGTCGCGTCCTACGCGCCATACCTCAAGACCGGCGAGGCGGTGCGAAGCTCGATGAAGGTGGGGCGCCACTGGCACGTCCGTGACGTGACCGTCGAGGACTGGGTGGCTGTTGGGCTCTCCCTGGGTCTTGAGGCAAACGACGCCGTGGATCGTGTGGAGCGTCTGCGCAGGGGCCTGCCCGAGGCCGTCCTGGCAGCGGCTGAGGAAGCGCCGGTGTCCTTCGTCGAAGGTGCACGCCGTGTCGCTGCCGCCGTCGCTCGGCAGGGCCATCTCAAGCTTCCACGCCTTCCGCGCGAACCGCGGCACAACTGACCTGACCCACTGCGGTACTTTCCCTGGGTACGGACACGACAGAGGCCCTCCCCGACGAGCTGGAAGGGCCTCTGACCTGCGGTGGAGCCTAGGGGACTCGAACCCCTAACCCCCTGCTTGCAAAGCAGGTGCGCTACCAATTGCGCCAAGGCCCCGCGTGCCGACCGCTGGTCGGCAGGGTTGTTCAGTTGTCGCTCGGGGGCTCCGTGGTCACGCCGTCGGTGGCCTCGGCCCAGAGGTCACGCTCGGCCTCCTGGTCCTGCAGCTTCTTGACGACGGCCGCAACCCCCGCGGCCAGGGCGGCGAACACCAGCAGACGCTTCATGAGACTCCTCAGCTCGAACGTGCCCGTCAAGGATACCCGCGCCGGGCCGCTGCTTCCTAAACGCCGGCGGCGTCTCGGGCCGACCCTCGCCCGCGTCGTGGGTCAATCTGGTGCGCTCTGACCACCTCGACCTTCCCCACGAGTTCAGGGTGGTGCGGGCCGGCTCGGCGCGGCGATGTCGTGGGTCAATCGGGCGCGCCCTGACCACGCCGACCTTCCCCACGAACCACACAGGGACGGTCGGCGGGTGGCGGGCTGGCCGGCGGCGTGGCTGGCCGGTGGCGGTCTGCCGTTGGAGGGCCGACAGGTCGCGTGGCGCCGCGCCTCACAGGTCTCGCAGCTCCTCCAGCGAGGACGGGGTCGCGGCGTCGATGGCCGCCTGCAGCTCGGCCGCGTCGAAGGTCTCCGGGTCCGTGGTCAGCACGACGAGCGTGCCCCCGACGACCTGGCCGGCACCGACATAGAAGACCTGCCCGTCGACACCGCTCCAGCGCAGCTGCATGGCGTCCGGTCCGCCGACGCACTCGCGGTCCGTCAGCGACTCAGCAACAAGCGCCAGCTCGCAGGGATCGCGGTCCTCCAGCGGGATCAGCAGGCCGGTCACGGACTGGGCCACACCCTCGTCCGCGTAGTAGTTCAGGGTGATGACGTCCACCGACCCCTCGGCTCGCTGGCTGGCCCACGCAGAACTGAGGTGGTACCCCGGCACCTCGGGCAGGACGACCTGCTCGACCCCCACGGCCTCGAAGCGCGCCAGACGCTGGGCGGCGCGCTCACTGTCCGCCCAGGTGAACCCGGCGAAGACCAGGCCGATGACCACGACGATCGGCACGACGCGGCCGGGCCAGCTCCGCCCGGGCTGGTTGATCCAGTGGGCGAGCGCCCCGGCGACAGCCCCGATCAGCACCCAGGTCCACCAGGGCGCCAGCTCGTCGTGGACGCCGCCCCGCACGTTCAGGACGGTCACCAGCGTCACGATCAGCGCCGCCCCGCCCGCGAAGCCCAGCACGGTCGTGACGAACACCGGCCGCACCCGCAGCAGCCGCAGGGCCAGCAGGGTCAGCACGAGCGCCAGGACCGTCAGGATGAGCGCACCGATCGGCCGCCCGAGACACTCGCCGATGCCGTTGCACTCCTGGGTGGTCGGCTGCCATGCCAGCCACAGCAACCCCCCGAGGATCGCCCCCACCAGCGCGCTGACCACCGTGCCCCGGCCTGCGCGCGGAGCCGGCTGCTCCGTCGAGGCCCGCTCCATCGTCATCTGTTCCACCCTGGGAGCGTAGGCCCGCACCAGCCACTGGGTCGCCCTTCACACGGGTGGTTCTCCGGCGCCGCAGGGATGAGACGGTGTCCGCCTGCGGAGGTACGCCTGTCCCGCCGATGCGCTCGGTCGCCTCTGAGGACGCAACGCCATGCGCTCGGTCGCCCGTGAGAACGCCACCCCGTGCGCTCGGTCGCCTGTGAGAACGCAACCCCACGCGCCCGGTCAGGTGGGGGGAACGCACAAGACCGCGGACACAAGGTCCGCGGTCGATGGTGGGCCTAACTGGACTTGAACCAGTGACCTCTTCCTTATCAGGGAAGCGCTCTAACCGACTGAGCTATAGGCCCGGGGGAGTGCCGTGCCACGGGGACACGCGCCGCCTGAGATTACCCCATCGGGGCCGCTTGCTCCAAAGTGAGTTGACGGCGGGGCCGGCCCTGTCGGATGTTCTACTTGGACACCAGCAGCCACCGCGGCCCCAGGAGCCCGATGACCGACCAGCAACCCGCCATCCGGACCAGCCACCTGCAGATGCAGTATGGCGCCACCCGGGTCCTCGACGACGTCACCGTGACCATCGGCCGGGGGGAGGTGGTGGCTCTCCTCGGCCCCAACGGCGCCGGAAAGACCACGACGATCGAGATCCTCGAGGGCTTCCGGGTGCCCTCGGCCGGCGAGGTGAGCGTGCTCGGCGAGACACCGCATACGGCCGGTGAGCACTGGCGCGCCCGGGTCGGGGTGGTGCTGCAGTCCTGGCGCGACCACGGCAAGTGGCGGGTCGGGGAGTTCCTGGACTACCTGGGGATGTACTACGCCGACTACGCCACGCCCGAGGTCGAACGGCCCTGGCCGACGACCGACCTGATCGAGCGGGTCGGCCTGGGCGGCAAGACGCTGCGCCGGCTGGACCGGCTCTCCGGCGGCGAGCGCCGGCGGCTCGACGTCGCGGTGGGGTTGCTGGGGCGCCCCGAGGTGCTCTTCCTGGACGAGCCGACCGCCGGCTTCGACCCGCAGGCGCGGCGCGACTTCCACGAGCTGGTCCGGTCGCTGTCGGACCTGGAGACCACGATCCTGCTGACCACCCACGACCTGACCGAGGCGGAGCTCCTGGCCAGCCGCATCCTGGTGCTGGCCGGCGGCACCATCGTGGCCGACGGCAGCCCGGACGACCTGCGCGACCGGATGTCGGCCACCGCCTCGGTGCGCTTCCGGCGCGACGGCCGGCTGCACACCGAGTCGACCGAGGACCCGGTCGCCTATCTGCGCACCGTCCTCGCCGAGCCGGGGGAGATCGAGGACCTGGAGGTGCGCCGAGCGTCCCTGGAGGAGGCCTACCTCACCCTCGTCCACCAGGTGGAGACCGGCGCGGAGACCGACCCGGCGCGCTTCGGCATACTGCCGGACGGCCCCGGACCGGACGATGAGGCGGACGACTCCACCGAGTCCCCCGAGCGAGAGGGGGCCTGATGACCACCGTGGTGCGCGCCGGCCTGCGCCGCGCCAAGATCGAGCTGCGCCTGCAGATCATGTCGCCGATGGTGCTCGTCGCCCTGCTGGGGCCGGCGATCATGCTGGGGATCCTGTGGTGGCTGCGGGACAGCCCCGTCATGGACAGCGCCCTGTCGGTGGGGCAGTTCCTGGTGCCGGCCTACCTGGCCTTCGGCATCATCAGCGGCGGGGTGCTGGGCGTCTCCGGGGAGATCACCACCGAGCGCGACGACGGCACCCTGCTGCGCGCGAAGACGGTGCCGCATGCGATGACCGGCCACCTGATCGCCAAGTTCTTCGCCAGCATCGTCACCACCCTGCTGCCGATGGCGGTCATCATCATCGGCGCGGCCTTCCTCGTCGAGGGCGTGACGCCGACGACGGCCTGGGGCTGGATCCGGCTGTTGCTCCTGTCCATCCTGACGATCGCCGCGATGCTGCCCCTGGGTGCCGTGCTGGGCTCGGTCTTCAAGGGGCCGATCGCGCTGCTGTGGACCACGATGGTGATCTACGGCCTGTGCGCCGTGTCCGGGCTGTTCTACCCGGTGACGGCGCTGCCCGGCTGGCTGCAGGCGATCGCGCAGATCTTCCCCGTCTACTGGCTGGGGCTGGGTTTCCGGTCCGTCATCCTGCCCGCGGAGGCGGTGGCGCTGGAGATTGGGGAGTCCTGGCGCACCTGGGAGACCTTCGGCATGCTCGGGATCTGGGTCGTCATCGGCCTGGTCCTGGCCCCGATCGCCCTACGCCGTATGTCGCGGCGCCAGTCCGGCTCCGCCCTCGCCTCCGCGCGGGAGCGGGTCCTGACGCGGGGCTACTGACCGGCAGCGACCACTCGTCCCGCGACACACCCGCGCCGCACCGGCTCATCCGTACCTGGGTACGAATGAGCCGGTCGCGGTCGGCGTGTCACCGGGACGGGCTGTCCCCGGTCAGTGGCGCCGACGCAGGTCGATCTTGAGAACCTCACCGCCGCCGGGCAGGACGGTGCCGGTGGTGACGTACGCGGAGTTCCTGTGGACGGCCACACCGTAGGGAGCGAACAGGCCGTCGGCGATGACCGTGTGGGTGTCCGACCCCTTGCGCACCCGCACGAGGGAGCCGGTCATGTCGCCGGAGAGCAGGCCGTTGTTAGCTAGCTGCACGGCATACAGCTTGCCGTTGGCCCAGGTCAGGTCGGTGACGTTGGTCAGACCGGTGGCCCACTCGGTCATCGACCCGTCCTTGGCGATCCGCCAGATGCTGGAGCCGCCCACCGGGAACGGGAAGCCGGTGAGCAGGCTGACGTAGACGGCGCCGTCCTTGCCGCGCTCGGCCGCGGTCGGCACGGGCTCGAACGGGATCATCGTGCCCGGGGGGAGCTCGAGGAACGGCGGGGCCTCCGCCATACCGCCCGGCGGGACGGCCACGGTGCTGAGGTTGCCGTGCTTGGAGAGCCGGATCACGCTGTTGCCGCCGGCGTCGGTCAGCAGCCACCCGTTGCCGTCCTTGGCGATCGCGTTGGGGTTGGTGTCGAGCATGTCCGGGTGCGGGTTCACGTCGGTCTCGAACTGCGCCAGGTCGGCGACCTCGCGGAGGGTCACGTGGTGCTTGCCCCTGAGCCTGGCCTCCTGGACGGTCGCGAAGCCCTCGTAGGTGTCGTCGTCGAACAACGCGACCATCATCTCGCGCGCCTCCGGCGGCGCGCCCATGCCGACGGTGATCATCAGCCGGTTGCCCTTGACCGCCACGTCGCTGGGTCCGGTGCCCTCACCGCCACCCAAGTCGATCGAGGGGAGACCGGTGACCACCCGCTGCTGGTGGCCCCTGCGGGACACCTTGGTGATCGACCCGGTGTCGCCCAGCCGGATCTCGCCCCAGTCGGGGTGCTCATCGGGGTCCCAGCTGCCGCACGGCAGGAGGGCACCGTCGTCACCGAAGACGGGCTCGCCCTCGTCGCCGAGGACCACGCAGTCGTCGCCGCCCGTCCCGGCCTCGGCGACGTAGAGGTCACCGTTGGACGCGACGGTCAGGTGACGGGGGCTGTTCAGCCCGGAGGCCACGACCGTCGGCTCGACGGGGTCATGGTGCCTGGTGGGGGACACGCCGGCCACGGACGGGGCCGTGAGCGCGGTGGTGACCAGGGCGGCTGCAGCGGTGACGCCGAGCACACGCACGGAGAGGGACGTCATGGAGGGCTCCTTGGATTCGACTGTCACAGGGACTCGAATCTAGGAGCGCGGGAGCACGACACGATATGGGTAAAAGTACTCACAGCGGTGGGCTTGCGCCCACGCCGGACGGGGAGGATCGTGGCGAGATTCCCCGTCCGAGATTCCCCGTCTCCGGGGAGTGCTCAGCTCACTCGTCGGAGAGCGTGAGGTGCGCCCCACCGACCAGGGCCGTGCAGACGTTGTAGAGGAAGGCCGTCAGCGTCGCCAGGGCGGTCAGCAGGATCACGTTGATCACCGCGATCACGACCGACAGCGACACCACGCGGCCGAAACCGACGTAGTCCATCAGGTTGAAGCTGCTGGCCGAGGACTCACCGGTGGTGATCTCCACGATGAGGTCGTTCACCGTGGAGAAGACGTTCATGCCGTTCAGCACGGTCCACAGCACGGCGACGGCGATGACCGTGGCGACGCCGAGGGCGACCGAGACCAGGAACGAGATCTTCATGACCGACCAGGGGTCGATCCGCTGCAGGACCAGGCGCACCCGGCGGGGGCCGGTGCGACGGACGGGTCGGCTGGGGGCCCTCCGTGCGGTGGACGTCCGTGCCGGGCTCGTCCGCGCCATGCTGCCGCCGGGTCCAGCACCGCCAGGGCCACCACTGCCAGGGCCACCACTGCCGGCGCCAGCACCGGCGGCGCCACGACTGCCGGGGTCCGCGCTGCGGGCAGCGGCGGCCGCCGGGGCAGCACCACCTCGCGCCCGGGCGGCGGCGGCGTTGAGGTCGCGGCGCGGGGCGGTGCGGGCCATCGCGCCGTCGCGCATGCCGGTGCCCTGGCCGGTCTGGGTGCCCGGGCGGCGGATCTTCTGGGTGTCGTCCGCACCGGTCGCACCGACGGGGGTGGTGCCCTGACCAGTCGTGCTCACTACTCGCCTCCAGTTTCCGGCTCATCGGCGTCCGCGGTGTCCGCGCCGGAGTGCTCCTCCGGGGCGTCGGACACCTCGTCGACGTCCGCCGACTCCTCAGACGGTAGTGCATCATCCGGGGTGTCCACCGCATCGGAGGCGGGGGAAACCTGGTCCGTTGACCCTGAGGAGCCCGCCTCGGCGCCCCCCTCCTCGCCCTCGAGGGGCTCGGTCTCGATCGTCTCGATCTCGTCAGACAGCGCGCTCTCGGTGTTCACCGCGACCGCCACGATCGAGTCTCCCTTGCCCGGCGTCGCGAACTTCACGCCCGCGGTGTCCCGGCCGGTGACCCGCACCTGGTCGATGGAGGAGCGCACCACGTTGCCGCGCTCCATGACGACGAGCACCTCGTTGCCCTCCTCGACGGTGAGGGCCCCGACGAGGTCGCCGCCCTTGTCGGTGGCCTTGGCCACCTTGATGCCCAGGCCGCCCCGGCCCTGGACGCGGTAGGCCGACAGCGGGGTGCGCTTGGCCATGCCGGACTCGAAGACCACGAAGACGTAGGGGTCGCTGCCCGCGGGCACGACCGACATGGCCAGCAGGTGGTCCTCACCGCGGAACTTCATGCCGGTGACACCCGACGTGGCCCGCCCCATCGGGCGCAGCGCCGTGTCCGTGGCGGTGAACCGCACCGACTGGCCCTTGACCGACACCAGCAGGATGTCGTCCTCCGGGCCGGCGAGACCGGCGCCCACGAGCTCGTCGCCGTCGCGGAGGTTCACCGCGATCAGACCGCCGGAGCGGGGCGAGTCGTAGTCGCCCAGCCGGGTCTTCTTGACCAGGCCGTTGCGGGTGGCCAGCACCAGGTAGTCCGCCTGCTCGTAGTTCTCCAGCGCCAGGACCTGGGCGATCTCCTCACCGGGCTGGAAGGCCAGCAGGTTGGCCACGTGCTGCCCCTTGCCGGTCGGTCCGCCCTCGGGGATCTCGTAGGCCTTGGCCCGGTAGACCCGGCCCAGGTTGGTGAAGAAGAGCAGCCAGGAGTGGGTGTCGGTGGTGAAGAAGTGCGAGACCACGTCGTCCGCGCGCAGCGCCGCACCGCGCCGTCCCTTGCCGCCACGGTTCTGCGGGCGGTACTCGGCGACCTTGGTGCGCTTGGCGTAGCCGCCCCGGGTGATGGTGACGACCACGTCCTCCTGGGGGATCAGGTCCTCCATCGACATGTCGCCCTCGAACGGGACGATCGTGGTCCGGCGCGGGTCGCCATACTTCTCGACGATCTCGGCCAGGTCCTCGCTGATGATCTGTCGCTGCCGCTCCGGCTTGGCCAGGATGTCCTCGTAGTCCAGGATCATCGCCTCGAGCTTGTCGTGCTCGTCGATGATCTTCTGCCGCTCCAGAGCGGCGAGCCGGCGCAGCTGCATCTCCAGGATCGCGCGCGCCTGGACCTCGTCGATCTCGAGCAGCTCCATCAGGCCGTCGCGGGCGTCCTCGACCGTGCGGCTGCGCCTGATCAGGGCGATGACCTCGTCGAGCGCGTCGAGCGCCTTGAGGTAGCCGCGCAGGATGTGGATCTGCTCCTCGGCGCGCTTCAGCCGGAACTTGGTGCGCCGGACGATGACCTCGATCTGGTGCTCGACCCAGTGGCGCACGAAGGCGCTGATCGGCAGCGTGCGCGGCACCCCGTCGACGATGGCCAGCATGTTGGCGCCGAAGTTCTGCTGCAGCTGGGTGTGCTTGTAGAGGTTGTTCAGGACGACCTTGGCGACGGCGTCGCGCTTGAGCACGATGACCAGGCGCTGACCGGTGCGACCGGAGGTCTCGTCGCGCATGTCGGCGATGCCCTTGAGCTTGCCGTCGTTGACCAGCTCGGCGATCTTCTTGGCCAGGGTGTCCGGGTTGACCTGGTAGGGCAGGTCGCGGACGACCAGGCAGGTGCGGCCCTGGATCTCCTCCACCTCGACGTTGGCCCGCATGATGATCGAGCCGCGCCCGGTGCGGTAGGCCTCCTCGATGCCGCGCCGCCCCATGATCTGCGCGCCAGTCGGGAAGTCCGGTCCCGGGATGATGCCGAGGAGCGCCTCGAGCAGCTCCTCGCGGGTCGCCTCCGGGTTGTCCAGCAGCCACTGCACGCCCTGGGCGACCTCGCCGAGGTTGTGCGGCGGGATCTGGGTGGCCATGCCGACCGCGATGCCGGCCGAGCCGTTGACCAGCAGGTTCGGGAAGCGCGCCGGCAGGACCGAGGGCTCCTGGGTCTTGCCGTCGTAGTTGTCGACGAAGTCGACGGTGTCCTCGTTGATGTCGCGGACCATCTCCATGGCCAGCGGCGCCATCTTGCACTCGGTGTAACGCGCGGCCGCCGCGGGGTCGTCACCCGGGGTGCCGAAGTTGCCCTGGCCGTCGACGAGCGGGTAGCGCATCGACCAGTCCTGCACCAGGCGCACGAGGGCGTCGTAGATCGCTCCGTCGCCGTGCGGGTGGTAGTGACCCATGACGTCGCCGACGACGCGGGCGCACTTGTTGTAGCCGCGGTCCGGCCGGTACCCACCGTCATACATCGCGTAGAGCACCCGCCGGTGGACCGGCTTCAGGCCGTCCCGGACGTCGGGCAGCGCGCGGGCCACGATGACGCTCATCGCGTACTCGATGTAGCTGCGCTGCATCTCGGTGTTGAGATCGACGGCCTCGATGCGGTCGGTCTCCGGCGGGTTGATGTCAGTCACGCCTGTCCTTCTCGTATGTCGTGTGGCTCAGTCTGCGTCGACGGTTGCGTCTGTCAGTGGTCCGGGGGTCCGGGGACGGTGCCCCCGAGGGCTAGATGTCCAGGAACCGCACATCTCGGGCGTTGCGCTGGATGAAGCCGCGCCGGGCCTCGACGTCCTCGCCCATGAGGATCGAGAAGATCTCGTCCGCCTTGGCGGCGTCGTCCAGGCTGACCTGCAGCAGCACCCGGTTGTCGGGGTCCATCGTGGTGTCCCAGAGCTCGGAGTAGTCCATCTCGCCGAGACCCTTGTAGCGCTGGATGCCGGAGTCCTTCGGCAGCCGCCAGCCGCGGGAGGTGCCGTCCTTGATGAGCGCGTCGCGCTCCCGGTCGGAGTAGGCGAACTGGTGCTCGGCGTTGGACCACTTGATGCGGTAGAGCGGCGGCTGGGCCAGGTAGACGTAGCCGTGCTCGATGAGCGGGCGCATGAAGCGGAACAACAGCGTCAGCAGCAGGGTCCGGATGTGCATGCCGTCGACGTCGGCGTCGGCCATCAGCACGATCTTGTGGTAGCGCGCCTTGGTGATGTCGAAGTCCTCGCCGATGCCGGTGCCGAACCCGGAGATCAGCGCCTTGACCTCCTGGTTGTTCAGCACCCGGTCGAGGCGGGCCTTCTCGACGTTGAGGATCTTGCCGCGGATCGGCAGGATCGCCTGGTTGTAGGGGTTGCGGCCGCGCACCGCGGAGCCGCCGGCGGAGTCGCCCTCGACGATGAAGACCTCGCAGATCGTCGGGTCGTTGGACTGGCAGTCGCGCAGCTTGCCGGGCAGGCCTCCGGACTCCAGCAGCCCCTTGCGACGGGTCGCCTCACGGGCCTTGCGGGCGGCCACCCGGGCCGCGGCGGCCTGGACCGCCTTGGTGACGATCTCCTTGCCCTCGCGCGGGTGGGCCTCCAGCCAGTGGCCGAGCTCCTCGGTCATGGCCGACTGCACGAAGCCCTTGACCTCGGAGTTGCCCAGCTTGGTCTTGGTCTGCCCCTCGAACTGCGGCTCGCCGAGCTTGACCGAGATGACCGCAGTCAGCCCCTCGCGGATGTCGTCACCGGTGAGGTTGGGGTCCTTCTCCCGCAGGACCTTGTTGGTGCGGGCGAAGTCGTTGATCAGCCTGGTCAGGGCGGCTCGGAAGCCCTCCTCGTGGGTGCCTCCCTCGTGCGTGTTCACCGCGTTGGCGTAGGTGTGGACCGACTCGCTGTAGGAGGTAGTCCACTGCATCGCGACCTCGACCGCGAGCATCCGCTCCTTGTCCTCGGTCTCGAAGCCGATCACCTCGTCGTGCACCGGGTCGGCCTTCTTGGACCGGTTCAGGTGGGTGACGTAGTCGAGCAGGCCGTTGTCGTAGCGGTAGGTCACCGGCTTGCGCCGTGCCTCGCCCGTGGGGTTGGCCTCCGGCTCGGCCGCGGACGCCGGGTCCTCCTCGACCCCGACCCCGTCCATCGGGTCGTCGTCGAGCGCGTCGATGTCCCGGACGACCTCGATCGGCCGTTCGTCGGTCAGCGAGATCGTCAGCCCCTTGTTGAGGAAGGCGGTCTGCTGCACCCGGGCGCGGATCGTCTCGAAGTCGTGGTTGACCGTCTCGAAGATGTCGGTGGAGGGCCAGTAGGTGATCGTCGTGCCGGTCTCGTCCTCGGGGATCTGCTCGTCCTTGGACAGCGGCGCCTGCGGGACCCCGAGCTGGTAGGTCTGCCGCCAGACGTGCCCGCGCTGGCGGACCTCGACGTCGAACCGCTCCGACAGGGCGTTGACCACCGAGGACCCGACGCCGTGGAGACCACCGGAGACCTTATAGCCGCCCCCGCCGAACTTGCCGCCGGCGTGCAGCTGGGTCAGCACCAGCTCGACCGCTGGCTTCTTCTCCACGGGGTGGATGTCGGTCGGGATGCCGCGGCCGTTGTCAACGACGCGGATCCCGCCCTTCTCCAGGATCGTGACCTCGATGTGGTCGGCGTAGCCCGCCATCGCCTCGTCGACGGAGTTGTCGACGATCTCCCACACCAGGTGGTGCAGGCCGCGCTCGCCGGTGGAGCCGATGTACATCCCGGGACGCTTGCGGACGGCCTCCAGGCCTTCCAGCACCTGGATCGCGTTGGCGTCGTAGGCCGAGTCGGTCGCGAGTGATGCCGGGTCCCCCTGCTGAGGTGTCACCTCGGGGAGCTCCGGCATCTCCGGCTCGACGTCCTGGGGATGGTCTGGTCCGACAGTGGCCACGGGGCTCCTAGGCAGAGTGGGTGGGTGAACCGTCCCAGTCTACCTGTCTCCGACCCCAAAACACCCTTTCCACAGGCGGCAAACGGCCGTTGGGGCGACAAAATCCCCCTCCGGTGAGGTCCACCACGCCAACCGGGGGCGCACGCGGTCCTGGGGCCGCTCAGCCGTAGGTGTCCCGGGGACCGCGCCCCTGCGCCCGCAGACGTCCCTTGCGCCAGCTCGGCGCCGCCGGGCCGCGCACCACGATCTCGGTCACCACGCCCGCGCCGACCTCGGTCTCGATGCGCGTCAGCACCGAGTTGCTGAGCAGCTTCATCTGGGTCGCCCAGGCGGTCGAGTCGGCCTGGACCGTCAGCACGGTGCCGTCGAAGCCCAGCGGTTGGACGTGCTGGGCCACCTCGTCGCCGACGATCGTCGACCAGCGGCCGATCACCGCCCCGACCTGCACGTCGGCACCCCAGCCGCGTGCGCTGAGCAACCGGTCCACCTCCGTGTCGAGCAGCCGCGGGTCCCGAGCGACACCGTCCCCGGTGCCCGACCGGCGCTGGGACAACCCGTCGCCCTGGGTCCGGGTGCGGTCGACCTGACCGGGTCGCAGCCCCCGGGACCGGGCGTTGGCCCGCGCCCGCGCCAGGGCGTCCGCGGCCGCGGCCAGCGGGTCCGACGCCTCCTCGGCGGGCTCGGCAGGGATGGCGGACCGGCCCGGCCCATCCGGTCCGACAGGCCGGTCAGCGTCGTCACCGTCGTTCATCGGGCTCATTCTCCCGCGGCGTGACCGTCCCGTCGGCGACGTCCAGGATCGCGCCCCAGCCCGTCAGCCAGGCGGGGACGTCCTCGGCGACGGCGGCGGTGATCAGCACCTGCTCGCAGTCGGACACCAGCTCCGCGAGACGCTCCCGCCGGCCTGCGTCCAGCTCGGCGAAGACGTCGTCGAGCACGAGGACCGGGTCGGTCCCGACGTCGTTGCGCAGCAGGTGGAAGGAGCCCAGGCGCAGGGCCAGCGCGATGGACCAGGACTCGCCGTGGCTGGCGTACCCCTTGGCGGGGAGCTCGCCCAGGCCCAGCACCACGTCGTCCCGGTGCGGCCCCACCAGGGTGACCCCGCGCTCCTGCTCCTCGCGCCGGCGAGCCTGCAGGACGGCCAGCGTGGCGGCATACACCTCGTCCTGCTCCGGCACCCCGCCCGAGGCGACGGTCTCGGCGAACGGGCCCTCCAGGCTCGACCGGTAGGTGGCGGTGACCGCCGTGTCGGCATCGCTGATGGTCGCGTAGGCCTGCGCCAGGTGCGGCCCGAGGTCCCGCAGCAGCCGCAGCCGGGCGTAGGTCAGGGCGGCACCGACCCGCGCGATCTGGTCGTCCCAGACCCCCAGAGTCGCCTCCGCCGCGGCCCGGGCGTCCTCCAGCGTCTCTCCGGGGGCCAGCCGGTGGTCCGGCACCCGTCGCCCGCCGGCCCGCCACAGGTGCTGGCCCGAGCGGAGCAGGGCGTTGCGCTGCTTCAGGGTCTTGTCGTAGTCGCTGCGCACCCCCGCCCACCGCGGCTGACGCGCCACCAGCAGGTCGTCGAGGAACCGCCGCCGCTCCCCGGGGTCGCCCTTGACCAGGGCGAGGTCCTCCGGGGCGAAGAGCACGGTCCGCAGGGTGCCCAGGACGTCGCGCGGTCTGGACAGCGGGGACTTGTTGAGCCGCGCCCGGTTGCTGCGGCCGGGAACGATCTCCAGCTCCACGATGCTCTCGCGCCCGTCCCGGACGACAGCGGCCCGCACGATCGCAGACTCCGCCCCGTGCCGCACGAGGGGGCCGTCGCTGGCGACCCGGTGGCTGGCCAGCGAGGCGACGTAGCCGGCCGCCTCCACCAGGTTGGTCTTGCCCTGCCCGTTGCGTCCCAGCAGGGTGGTGATCCCCGGGGACAGCGGCACCTCCGCGTGGTGGTAGCTCCGGAAGTCGGCGACGCTCAGGTGGCGCAGGTGCACGGTTGATCAGGCAGACGGGCCGTATGCCGAGGCTCAGGCCTGCGCGCCGGGGCCCGTGGAGCCGGAGCCCGAGGACGGGCCGTCCTGGGGACCGGGGGTGCCGTCGGTCTCGCCCGACCCCGACGTCGGGCCCGCCTCAGCGGCTGCCTGGTCGCCGGACTCTCCGCCGGGCGCCTCCGCCCCCGCGCCCGGACGCGCTGCGCCCTCGTCGTGCTTGGGCTCGGCCCCCGCGTGCACCTGCTCGGCCTCCTCGTCGTCGAGCATCTTGACGGCGTGCCCGCCGAACTGCCCGCGTAGCGCGGCGACCGCCTGCATGGCCGGCGAGTTCTCCTGGCGGGAGGCGAACCGCGCGAAGAGCGCGGCGCTGAGGACGGGCATCGGCACGGCGTGCTCGATGCCCTCGATCAGGGTCCAGCGTCCCTCGCCGGAGTCGGTGGTGTACTCGCTGACGCCCTCCAGGCCGGGGCGCTCGTCGAGCGCGCGCACGAGCAGGTCGAGCAGCCAGGACCGCACGACCGTGCCGCGCGTCCAGGCCTGGAAGACTCCCTTGACGTCCTTGACGGAGTCCTGGGCGGTGAGCAGCTCGAAGCCCTCGGCGTAGGCGTGCATCAGGCCGTACTCGATGCCGTTGTGGACCATCTTGGCGTAGTGGCCGGCACCGATGTCGCCGGCGTGGACCCAGCCCTCCTCGCGGGGGCCCTCCGGCCGCAGGGTGTCGAAGATCGGCATCGCCTTCTCCACCCACTCCGCCTCGCCGCCGCACATCAGGCCGTAGCCCTCGGTGACCCCCCAGATGCCCCCGGAGACGCCGCAGTCGACGTAGCCGATGCCCTTGGCCCCGAGCTGCTCGTGGTGCTTGATGTCGTCGGTGAAGTGGCTGTTGCCGCCCTCGATCACCAGGTCGCCCTCGGCGAGCAGCTCGCCCAGCTCGTCGACCGTGCTCTGCGTCGGGGCGCCGTGCGGCACCATCACCCACACCACCCGGGGGGCGTCCAGCGCCTCGACCAGCGCCGGCAGGCTGTCCACGTCACGCACGTCCGGGTTCAGGTCGTAGCCCACCACCTCGTGGCCGCCCTGGCGCAGTCGGTCGCGCATGTTGGCGCCCATCTTGCCCAGTCCGATCATTCCCAGCTGCATGGTCCTGGCTCCTTCGGTGGGGTCGTGTGCTCCTGCCCGGTTGTTCCTGCCCAGTCAACCCCCGGTCACCGCAACCGGCGAGTCGGGCCGACGCTCAGCCCGCGAACCGGACCGGCATCAGGACGTAGCGGTAGCTCTCGTCGGAGTCCCCGTCCATCTCGGCCTGCCCCGACAGGACCGCCGGCTTGGACGGCTGGGTGAAGCTGATGCGCGCGAAGGCGGTGCCGAGGGCGGACAACCCGTCGAGGAGGAACTGCGGGTTGAACGCGATCTCCAGCTCGGGGCCGGTGAGCGAGGCTTCGATGGCCTCGCTGCCCTGGGCGTCGTCACCGGTGCCGGCCTCGATCGCGACCTGCCCCTGGGAGAAGCGCAGCCGCACGGGGGTGTTGCGCTCGGCCACGAGCGCGACGCGGCGGACGGCCTCGAGGATGGTGTGGGTGTCGACGACGGCGACGGTGTCCACGCTCGAGGGGAAGATCGAGGTGACCTTGGGGTACTCACCGTCCAGCAGGCGCGTGGTGGCCCGCCGGGACCCCGCCTCGAAGCCGATGAGCCCCTCGCCCCGCGCGGCGTCACCGAGGGCCACCTCGATCGAGCCGGCCGCGCCGAGCGCCTTGGCGGTCTCCGACAGCGTGCGGGCCGGGATGAGCGCGACATGGGAGACGCCGGGGTCCTGGGGCGTCCAGGTGAGCTCCCGCATCGCCAGGCGGTAGCGGTCGGTGGCCAGCAGCGTCATCTTCTCGCCCTCGATCTCGACCCGGACGCCGGTCAGGATCGGGAGGGTGTCGCCACGGTCGGCGGCGATCGAGACCTGGCTGACCGCGTTGGTGAAGACGTCCCCGGGCACGCTGCCGCTGCTCTCGCTGGAGGTGGGCAGCGACGGGTAGTCACCCACCGGCATCTGGATGAGCGAGAAGCGGCTGGACCCGCACACGAGCTGGACCTTGGTGCCGTCCGTGGCGACCTCCACCGGCTTGTTCGGCAGGTTGCGCGAGATGTCGGCCAGCAGCCGACCCAGGACGAGGACCTCCCCGCCCTCGCTGACCTCGGCCTCGACCGTCACGGTCGCCGAGATCTCGTAGTCGAAGGCGGACAGCGTCAGGGTGCCCTGCTCGTCGGCCTGGAGCAGCACGCCGGCCAGCACGGGGACCGGAGGACGGTTGCTGAGGCCGCGGACGACCCACGCGACGGCTTCGGACAGGACATCGCGGTCAACGCGGAACTTCACGACGGTCAGCCCTTCACGGATCGGTTGGTTGGTCAGAGTCTGCAGTGCCCCGGGCCGACGGTCCGCCGGCACGTGGATGATGACATTAGCCGCCCGGGTCCGATGCGCCAACACCTGGACCCGACTTCACGGCCCGTTCGGACCGCCGTCTCGCCGCTCGGCCGATGTGGTGCCCCTGGGCGAGGAGCGACGTCCTGGATGTAGAAGGGATGGACGGAGCAGTTGATCGGGGACAGCAGGGACGCGGGGCGAGGCCTCCCCAGAAGATAGTTGGTCTTCGTCATAGGCGTTGTGGATGCTGTGGATAACTCCGTGATCGTGCTGGTCGTCACGGCGATTCACCGTGTGTATGCCGCGTGGACACCTTGGGGGTCCGAGCCGGGAGGTGGGGACGACCCCGCCGTGTCCACAGGACGAGGGTCGGTCGTACCAAGGATGTGCCCAGCCCAGACTGCTGTGCGACACAGGTCTTCCCCGCTCCCTCCACAGGTCGACCGCCCGGGTGGCCGGAGTCGGGCGGGTTGCCGGATGGACGGCCGGTGAACGGGAAACTACTACCCACAGAGTTATCCACAGGGTGGGGATAAACTGGTGACGTCGCAGGTAACGGGTGGGTAAAGCCGGTGGACGAGGTTGTGCACGCCCTCCCGGAGGAGCCGTCCGGACACCGTTGATCTCGGTGGTGCCGGTCCGTCATGGCGGCTACCGCGCCGAGGCCTTGCGGATCTGCCCGGTGAGCTCGGTGATCTGGTCGTACAGGGCGCGCCGCTCGCCGATCAGCTGGCGGATCTTGCGCTCGGCGTGCATCACGGTGGTGTGGTCGCGGCCGCCGAACTCCTTGCCGATCTGGGGGAGTGACATGTCGGTCAGCTCGCGGCTCAGGTACATCGCGACCTGGCGGGCGTTGACCAGCGCCCGGGACCGCGAGGTGCCGCACAGGTCGTCGACACTGATCCGGAAGTAGTCGGCGACCTCGGTCATGATCGTGCCGGCCGTGATCGCGGCCGCGTCGCCCGTCGGGATGATGTCCTTCAGCACGTGGGCGGCGAGCTCGGCGCTGACCGGCTGGCCGGACAGCGAGGCGAAGGCGGTGACCCGGATGAGGGCCCCCTCCAGCTCCCGGATGTTGGTCGTGATCTTGCTGGCGATCAGCTCGAGGGTGTCGTCGGGGGCGGTCATGCCCTCCTGGGCGGCCTTCTTCTTCAGGATCGCGATGCGGGTCTCGAGGTCCGGCGGCTGCACATCGGTCAGCAGGCCCCACTCGAAGCGGCTGCGCATCCGGTCGGCGAAGCCGGAGAGCTTCTTGGGCGGCTGGTCGGAGGTGATCACGACCTGCTTCTCGCTGTTGTGCAGCGTGTTGAAGGTGTGGAAGAACTCCTCGACCGTCTGCTCCTTGCCCTGCAGGAACTGGATGTCGTCGATGAGGAGGAAGTCGACATTGCGGTAGCGCCGCTGGAAGGCGCCGGCCTTGTCGTCGCGGATGCTGTTGATGAAGTCGTTGGTGAACTCCTCGGAGTTCACGTAGCGGACCCGAACCCCGGGGTAGAGGTTGCGGGCGTAGTGCCCGATCGCGTGGAGCAGGTGCGTCTTGCCCAGCCCGGACTCGCCGTAGATGAACAACGGGTTGTAGGCGCGGGCGGGCGACTCGGCCACAGCCAGCGAGGCGGCGTGGGCGAACCGGTTGGACGAGCCGGAGACGAAGGTGTCGAAGGTGTACTTCGGGTTCAGCCTCGGGTCCATGTCGCCGGCGGGCTGCGCCGCGGGTTGCCGGCTGCCGCGCCCGTTGCGTTCCCCCGCCCCGTGGACGCGCTCGGGGGTGGCGGTGCCGTTGTCCCAGGGCTGGCCGTCGGCCTGCTCGGTGTGCGGCGCCTCGGTGCGCTGCGTCTCGGGCCGCAGGAGCTCGGGCCGGGTCGGTTCGGGGTCGGTGCCGTGTCCGGCGGCCGGCTCGGCCGGGTCCGCGGACGGCGACCCGTTGTCGGCCTCGCCCTCGACCTGGCGCCGCAGCAGGTCGTCGACCGTGATGGCCAGGCGGACGTCGAGGTCGAGCACGCCGGAGAGGGCCTGCTGGACGGGCTCCCGGAGCGTGGTCTCCAGCGTCGCCTTGGTGTGCTCGTAGGGCACGGCGAGCAGAGCGGTGGAGTCGATGAGGCCCACCAGACGGACCATGGCCAGGTAGGCACGGTCCCGGGGGGAGGTGTCGTCCTCCAGCTGTCCGATCGTGTCGCGCCAGACCTGGGTGTAGTCGAACTCTGGCTGCGTCACGGTCGCGGACCCCTTAAGTGTCGGTCTGGCCTCGGTCCACGTACCGTACCCCGAGTGTCCACAGGCTTATCCACACCTGTGTATAGATCCGTGGACAGAACTGACCGAAGCCGGGACGGTAACAAGGAAGGCGGTCCTCTGGCAAGTGCTGGCGCCGATAAATCCTGGACTGATTCCTCGTATGCCGGTGTGTCGCCTCCGCGATCCGGGTGCGGGGGGTGATGATGGCCGGTTTTGTCCCGGGTCATCGCGACCGTCGGCACGAGCCCGCTCGGTTTGACCTGGGTCGCCCTGCTCACGTACCTTTGGAGACGGCCTGTTGTCTCGGCCGTTTTCGCCTGCCCACGAGTGGTGGCCCGCAGTTCACGTCTTCTACGTGGGTCTCGACGGCGTGGGCTTTCGATTGCGGCCGGTCCGCGAGCCGCCCCACCCAGACCGATGTGTCAGGCAGCACGAGACAGTGCTGCGGTAACGGAGTTCCAGTGAGCAAGCGCACCTTCCAGCCCAACAACCGTCGTCGCGCCCGCGTGCACGGCTTCCGCCTGCGGATGCGCACCCGCGCCGGCCGCTCGATCCTGGCGTCGCGCCGGGCCAAGGGCCGCAGCAAGCTGTCTGCCTGAGCAGTCTGAGCTGACCGCGTAGTGCTGCCGCGTCACCACCGTCTGACCCGACCGCGGGACTTCTCCGCGGTGCTGCGGGGGGACGGCAGTGTGACTCGGCGTCGACGGGCCGGCACGCCGTTGCTCGTGGTGCACTGCGCAGCCCGGACCGACTCGAGCCACCCGCCCCGGGTCGGTCTCGTCGTGTCCAAAGCACTGGGTAACTCTGTTGTGAGACACCGGGTTTCGCGTCGCCTGCGACACCTGGCGGCAAGCCGGCTGAGCACCCTCGCCCCGTCCACCGATGTGGTCGTGCGGGCCACCCCGGCCGCAGCAGGGGCGACCTCCGCGGAGCTGGGTGCGGCGCTGGACCAGGCACTGAGCCGCGCCTGTCGGGAGACGCGATGAGCACCGCCGTCGGCGAGCCCCGCAGCGTGGGCGAACCGCGCAGCGCGGCCGGATACCTGGCCCTGCCGCTCATCTGGCTGGTGCGTGCCTATCAGGTGCTGATCTCGCCGCTGCTCGGTCCGTCGTGCAAGTTCTACCCGTCCTGCTCGGCCTACGCGCTGACCGCACTGCGCCGCTACGGCCCCCTGAAGGGAACCTGGCTGGCCGCTCGTCGGTTGGGTAGGTGCCATCCGTGGAGTCACGGCGGCGTGGACCACGTTCCCGAGCGATCGCCCCGAGCGTGACCACTACAGACCACCCGACCGCATCCCGCGGGGATCGAAGAACTCGCCCCGCACCGACACCGAGGACCTCATGGGTTTCCTAGATCTCCTGCTCTGGCCGTTCCTCTGGCTCGTCTCCTCGATCATGGCCGGCTTCCACTGGATCTTCAGCTCCCTGGGCATGGCGGACTCCAACGGCTTGACCTGGGCCTTGTGCATCGTCGGCCTGGTGATCGTCCTGCGACTGCTCCTGATGCCGCTGTTCGTGCGTCAGATCCACTCCCAGCGCCGGATGCAGCTGATCCAGCCCGAGCTGATGAAGATCCAGAAGAAGTACAAGGGCAAGAAGGACGACCTCTCCCGGCAGAAGATGCAGGAGGAAACCTTCGCCCTCTACAAGCGCCACGGGACCAACCCGTTCTCCTCGTGTCTGCCGATCCTGGCGCAGATGCCCTTCTTCTTCGCGCTCTTCCGGATCCTGAACTCGGTGCCGCAGATCGCGGACGGGTCCAAGGACATGCCCGGCTTCTTCACCCAGGAGCTGGCCCAGGCGATGAACGAGGCCAGCATCCTCGGCGCCAAGCTCTCCTCCAGCTTCCTGCACAGCGACGACACCTCGGCCAAGATCCTGTCGGTCGTCCTGATCATCGCGATGTCGGTGACCACGTTCACCACGCAGCACCAGCTGATGCGCAAGAACATGCCGGCCTCCGCGCTGGACAACCCCATGGCGCGGCAGCAGAAGGTGCTGCTCTACGCCCTGCCCCTGATCTTCGCGGTCACCGGCGTCAACTTCCCCCTGGGTGTCCTCATCTACTGGACCGTGTCCAACCTGTGGACCATGTGCCAGCAGTTCTACGTGATCCGGCGCATGCCGGCCCCGGGCTCCCCGGCGGAGAAGGCGCTGGAGGAGCGTCGCCTGGCCAAGGGCAAGCCGGTCAAGAAGATGCAGCTGACCCCGGCCCCGGAGGACACCGAGGACAGCGTGGCATCCGGGGGCGGCACGCTCAGCGGCGGCGCAGGGACCGCACACCGCGGCGGCCAGCGCGTGCAGCCCAAGAGCAAGAAGCGCAAGAAGTCCGGAAACCGTCCTAAGGGACGCTGACCGCGGCGCCACCCACCCAGACCACGAACCACACCTTGACAAACTCAGGAGCCTTGGTGAGCACCGAACCCATGACGCAGAGACCGACCGATCACGATCAGGACGAACCCCTGGTGGATGCAGCGAGCGACCCGGTGGAGTCCGCGCAGCAGGCATCGCCCGAGTCGGGACCGGACGACGGCCTGACCGACGACGGCCTGACCGGCGGCACGACCGACGACAGCCTGGGCGACGAGCCCGAGACCGACGTCCCGGACGAGACCGGCTCCGAGAGCAGCGCTCTCGATTCCGCTGATACCGGTCGTCGCGGCACCCGCCACGAGCACCTCGAGCACGAGGGTGAGGTGGCCGCAGACTTCCTCGAGACGCTGCTGGACATCGCGGACCTCGACGGCGACCTGGAGGTGAACGTCGAGGGCGACCGCGCTGCCGTCGCCATCGTCGACTCCGAGGACGGACCGGCGCCGAAGAGCCTCGTGGGGCGCGACGGTGCGGTCCTGGAGGCCCTGCAGGAGCTGACCCGGCTGGCCGTGCAGGCCGAGACCGGTGACCGTAGCCGCCTGATGCTGGACGTCGCCGGCCACCGTGCCGGTCGACGGGCGCAGCTCGTGGAGTTGGCGCGCGCCACGGCCGAGCAGGTCAAGGACAGCGGCGAGCGGGCCGAGCTGGAGCCGATGTCGGCCTTCGAGCGCAAGGTCGTCCACGACGAGGTGCTGGCCGCGGGGCTGAGCTCGGAGTCCGAGGGGACCGAGCCGAACCGCTACGTCGTGGTCCTGCCGGCGCACTGACCCGCCCGCCGACCTCAGGCATCCCGACCCATCCCGGTGATCACTGGGGTGGGTCGGTCTCGTCCGGAGGCCGCCTGACAGACTGTGCCGCGGCACCACGCACCACAGACGGAGGACGTTTCACGTGAAACACGACATCGGTCAGACCGGTCTGCCGGACCGGCCGCCCCCGGTCGCGTCGGAGATATTCGGCAACCGCCTCCAGTTGGCCGAGCACTTCGCGCACCTGCTGGCGGACACGGGGGTCAGCCACGGCCTGATCGGTCCACGGGAGGCTCCCCGGCTCTGGGACCGGCACCTGCTCAACTGCGGGGTCGTGGAGTCGGTGCTGCCGCACCGCACCCGGGTCGTCGACGTCGGATCCGGCGCCGGGCTCCCCGGGATAGTGCTGGCGATCGCTCGGCCCGACCTCGATGTCGTCCTCGTCGAGCCGATGCTCCGGCGCACGACCTGGCTGGAGAAGGCGGCCGCCGAGCTGTCGCTCGGGAACGTCCAGGTGCTGCGTGGCAGGGCGCAGGACTTCTGGGGCAAGTTGAGGGCACCGGTCGTGACGGCTCGGGCGGTGGCCCGGATCGGTGACCTGGCGGCGTGGTGCCTTCCGCTGCTGGAGGGGGACGGGAGGCTGATGGCCCTGAAGGGTGCCAGCGCTGCCCAGGAGCTGGCCGAGGACGAGGTGGCGGTGCGCCGCGCGGGTGGGACCCAGACGCAGCTGATCGTCCTGGGGGAGGACGTGCTGCCCGAACCCACCCGGCTTGTCGAGATCCGCATCGGCCACACCCCGGTGCGGCCCACGGTGTCGGCACAACAGACGGGGAAGTCCAGTGGGCGTCGAGCCACGACCCGGAAGCCGGACGAGTCACGGCGCAGGTCACCCAATCCTCGGCGTGGGTCCACCGAACCCGGATCACGTGGGAGATGATGCTCGGGATGAAGACGCTGACCCTCAAGGAACCGACCGCCCGGCTGGGGTGGCCCACGGAGGCGAGCCACGGCATACGCACATCGTTGTCGGTCGGCGAGGAGGCCCCCATCACCGCGGGACACGACGCCGGCCAGGTGGGGTGGCCCCTGCGGGGCTGGGACGACCCGGCCACCACGGTTTCACGTGAAACCACGACTCCCAGCATGACGAGCGCACCGCCGGAGGTGGAGGACCCCACCACCGTTTCACGTGAAACAGCCCCGTCGCCGGAGAGCGCCAAGCCACCGCGTGACGAGCACCGCGTGACGAGCCCGCGGCACGCAGGTGCCGGCCTTCCCCGGCCACGCGAGACCCGCATCGTGACGGTCGCCAACCAGAAGGGCGGCGTCGGCAAGACCACGACCACGGTGAACATGGCGGCCGCCCTCAGCCAGTCCGGGCTCAGCGTGCTGGTGGTGGACATGGACCCCCAGGGCAACGCGAGCACCGCGCTCGGCATCCCCCACGGTGGTGACACCCCGGGGATCTACGACGTCCTGATCGACGGCACCCCGCTCGCGGACGTGGTCCAGGAGAGTCCGTCCCTCCCGGGTCTCTGGTGCGCTCCGGCCACGGTGGACCTGGCCGGCGCCGAGATCGAGCTGGTGCCGATGGTGGCCCGTGAGAGCAGGCTGCGCAAGGCGGTCCGGGCCTTCCTCAGCGCGCGCGCCACGGCGGGGCAGACCTTCGACTACGTCTTCATCGACTGCCCACCCAGCCTCGGCCTGCTGACGATCAACTCCTTCGTGGCCGGCTCCGAGGTCCTCATCCCGATCCAGTGCGAGTACTACGCGCTCGAGGGCCTGAGCCAGCTGCTCACCAACATCGAACTCATCAGGGAGCACCTCAACCCCTCGCTGGAGGTCTCCCACATCCTGCTCACCATGTATGACGGACGGACCAGGCTGTCGGCCCAGGTCGCCGACGAGGTGCGGACCCACTTCCGCGAGCAGGTCCTGAAGACCTCGATCCCCCGGTCGGTGCGGATCAGCGAGGCGCCGAGTCACGGCGAGACCGTCATGACCTACGACCCCATCAGCAGCGGCGCCCTGTGCTACCTGGAGGCCGCCAAGGAAGTTGCCCGTGCCGCACGGGCCGGACAGGAAGGCAGTGCAGATGACTGATCGACGACGGGGACTGGGTCGCGGACTGGGGGCACTGATCCCGCCGGCTCCCACGGGGGTCGATCGGCCGAGCGACGTCTTCTTCCCGCGCCAGACGAACGTTTCCGCAGGTCACAGCGTTGCCACCGCCCTCCTGGACGGAACCGCGGACTCCGCCGACGACCAGACCGGACCGGACGGATCACGACCGGACACAGCGGTCCGGTCCGACGACCTCAAGGCTGCCGACACGTCCTCCGGGGACCAGGATCTCGCCGCCGGTGAGCAGGATCTCCAAGCCGTCCCCGGGGCCCGGTTCGCCGAGCTGGCGGTGGATCAGATCGTGGCCAACCCGCGACAGCCCCGGCAGGTCTTCGACGAGGACGAGCTCGCCGAGCTGGAGCACAGCATCCGCGAGATCGGCGTGCTGCAGCCGATCGTGGTCCGTTCTGCTGCAACGGGTTACGAGCTCATCATGGGTGAGCGCAGACTGCGGGCGGCCACGAACGTGGGCCTGGCGACCATCCCGGCCATCATCCGCGACACGGCCGACGAGGACCTGCTCCGGGACGCGCTGCTGGAGAACCTGCACCGCGCCCAGCTGAACCCGCTGGAGGAGGCCGCGGCCTACCAGCAGCTGCTCGACGACTTCGGCTGCACGCACGAGGAGCTGGCCACCCGCATCGGACGGTCGCGCCCGCAGATCAGCAACACCCTGCGGCTGATGAAGCTCCCCCCGCTGGTGCAGCGGCGCGTCGCCGCCGGTGTGCTGAGCGCGGGCCATGCCCGCGCGCTGTTGGGACTGTCGGACGGCGCAGCCATGGAGCGGCTGGCCCAGCGGATCGTGGCCGAGGGGCTGTCGGTGCGCAGCGTGGAGGAGATCGTCCTGCTCGGCGAGGGTGGTGAGCCCACCCGCAAGCGGTCCGAAGCCACCCGGGAGCCCCAGCCCGAGCTCGAGGCGCACGCCGCGCGCCTGGCCGACCGGCTCGACACCCGGGTGGCCATCGCCATGGGCCGGCGCAAGGGACGGATGACCGTCGAGTTCGCCTCGATGGAGGACCTCGAGCGCATCCTGGGGCTGCTCGCCGCGGAGTAGCCCGCGACCAACGCGTCCTCGCCCGCCCGGCGCACGACCAGGCCGCCGCGGTGGGCGGTGCTCCTGACCACTCACGCAGGGCAACAGCCACGCACAGGCAGAACGCCCCGGACCAGACGGTCCGGGGCGTTCCGTGCGACCTGCGGGTGGGTCAGTTCAGGTAGTCCTCGAGCTCGCGGACGAGCTTCTGCTTCGGCAGCGCGCCGACGAGGGTCTTGACGACCTCGCCGCCCACATAGACGTTCATCGTGGGGATCCCCGTGATGCCGTAGCGCCCGGTCACGGCCGGGTTGTCGTCGGTGTTGAGCTTCACGACCTGGATCTTGTCGCCGTACTCCTCGGAGAGCTCCTCCAGGATCGGGGCGACCATCTTGCACGGCCCGCACCAGGGCGCCCAGAAGTCCACCAGGACAGGCGTCGACTGGTCGAGGACGTCGGCCTGGAACTCGGCGTCGGAGGTGTGCTTCGTGGCCATTGGGATTCCCTTCCCTCGTGGTGTCCTGCCCCGACCTGCGCGGAGAGGACTCTTGCTAACTGGGTGAATTAAGTTGTGGCACTTCGCTTTTCAGAGAACCGTGCCGTCAGTGCACCAGTTCGGCGACATCCTGGGCAGCCTCCTGGGCGGCCAGGAAGCGCTCGGCGTCCAGGGCGGCTGAACAGCCGGTGCCGGCAGCCGTGATGGCCTGCCGGTAGGTGTGGTCGACCAGGTCGCCGCAGGCGAAGACCCCGGGGATGTTGGTGGCCGTGGTGCGACCCTCGACGAGCACGTAGCCGGCGTCGTCGAGCTCCACCTGGCCAGTGACGAGCTCGTTGCGCGGGTCGTGGCCGATCGCCACGAAGACGGCTGCGAAGGACGCCTCGCGCTCCTCCCCGGTCACGGTGTCACGCAGGGTCACGCCGGTGAGCTTGGGGTCCCCGAGCAGGGCGACGACCTCGGAGTTCCAGATGAAGGAGATCTTGGGGTCGTTCTCGGCCCGCTCGGCCATGATCTTGGAGGCACGCAGCTCGTCGCGCCGGTGGATGACCGTCACCGACCGCGCGAACCGGGTCAGGAAGGTCGCCTCCTCCATTGCGGAGTCGCCGCCACCGACCACCGCGATGTCCTGGTCGCGGAAGAAGGCTCCGTCGCACGTCGCGCACCAGGACAGCCCGTGGCCGGAGAGGCGCTTCTCGTCCGGCAGGCCGAGCTCACGGTAGGCCGACCCCATGGCCAGGATGACGGTGCGCGCACGGTGCACCTGACCGCTGGCGTCGGTCACCAGCTTGACCGGGCCGGTCAGATCCAGGTCGACGACGTCGTCCCGCACCAGCTCGGCGCCGAAGCGCTCGGCCTGGCCGCGCATCGCGAACATCAGGTCCGGCCCCATGATCCCGTTCTCGAAGCCCGGGAAGTTCTCGACGTCCGTGGTGTTCATGAGCGCGCCGCCCGCGGTGACCGCGCCCTCGAACAGCAGCGGCCGCAGGTTGGCCCGTGCGGCGTAGACCGCCGCCGTGTAGCCGGCCGGGCCGGAGCCGACGATGATCACGTCGCGGACCTCGCCCTCAGCCTGGACGGGTGCGGTCGGCTCCACGGGAATAGTGATCATGCAGCAGTCTCCAGAGTGCGTGGTCGGGTCCGCGGCACCCACCTGGGGAGCGGGCACCGTCGATGTGCACAACCGATCCTACGTGCTGGATGTTCCCGGAACGTCCGACAGGACCGGGCAGGCCGTATGCCGTGGCCCGGGTCTCCCCGCGCCGTGCCTCCGGTGGGTGGCTGAGTCGCAACGCGACGCGCTCGGTGGCCCTAAAAGCCGCAACACGACGCGCTCGGTGGCCCTCAAAGCCGCAACACGACGCGCTCGGTGGGTGGCTGGGTCAGGGCGTGAGGGTGACGGGGCCGGAGAGGGTCTGGGTACAGTCGGGGCTGAGCACCCAGGCCACGTCGTCGTCGGCGTTGACCGCGATCAGCAGCCGGGCCGCCTCGTCGTCCCACTGCGCGTCGCCCAGGAGCAGTCGCTCCGCGTCGTCGACGACGACCGAGCTCGCCGCGAGGCACTCGGCGCCCTCACCGGCCGCGAGATCCCGCTCGGCGGGGCTGGAGGCCAGCAGAGCCGACACCTGGTCAGCCCACCCGGCGGAGGTCAGCACGACCGTGCCCTCCAGTCCCACGAAGGTGGTGCGGGCCGGGTCCATCACCCCGTGGGTCTGGTCATCCGACCCGGCCTCGGTTCCTGCGCCGCCGTCGGCAGCGTCTCCCTCGGCGCCCTCCTCGGCATCGTCGGCCGCCGCGGGTGCCTCGGCGGCTGTCCCCGCATCTGCGTGCTCGTCGGCACTGCCCCCCGAGTCCTCCGCGACGCTCCCGGAGTCGGTGGCGCCCGGGTACTGCGCGGACACGCCAGAGCCGGCGTCCCCACCACCGACCAACTGGTTCACGGACAGGGTTGCCACCATGGCGACGGCGGCGGCCCCGCCGAGCCACAGCACGGTGCGCCCCGGTCGGCGACGGGCGCGCTCCGCAGCGAGTGACACGACCGAACCGGACGCACCGTCAGGCACCGGGCTGTGCTCATCGGAGGGGGCGGCAGATCCGGCGGCAGCGGACCCGGCCGTTCCTGACCCGGTCGTTCCTGACCCGGCGGCGGCACGGCGCTGCTGCTCGAGCTCCAGGCTGTGCGCGATGCGGGCGACCAGGTCGTCCGGCATCGGGCCGGGATCCGGCAGGTTGGCCAGGAGCGCTCGGACACCGGTGGGGTCCACGTCATCGGATGGGGTGGGTTCAGGGCGCGACCCAGTCACTGGGACCTCCTCACGGGTGCGTTGAGCGGCTTCGCCTGGTGGGGCTGCCAATCAGCTCCACGGGGATACGACGCGTGGCCGGCGCCGGAGGTTCCCGAGGCATGACGGCCTGTCGGTGTGAGGCGTGCCACTGCGGGGAGCGTGCCCCCGCGAATGCTGCTCAGGCCGGTGCTGCGAGTGGTGCTCAGGCCGGTGCTGTCGATGGCGGTGCTGTTCATGCCGGCTCCAGGAGCTGGGCCATGGCGGCGCGTCCCCGGGCACAGCGGGACTTGACCGTGCCCTCGGCCACCTCGAGGATCTGCGCGGCCTCGGCGACGCTCAGGCCGTGCATGTCCACGAGGACCAAGGCCATCCGCTGCCCCTCGGGGAGCTGTTCCAGCGCCTCCCGCACGTCGAGGCGCACCTCGACGCTGCGGTGGTGGTCGCGCGGCTCGACCGGGTCGTGGTCGGCGATGTCGGCGGTGGGCTTGACCCGCCGGAGCCGGTCCAGGCAGGCGTTGACCACGATGCGGTGCAGCCAGGTGGTCACGGCCGCGTCGCCCCGGAAGGAGTCGGCCCGGCGGAAGGCGTTGATGAACCCGTCCTGGACGGCGTCGGCCGCGAGCTCGGGGTCCCGGGTGGTGCGCAGCGCCACCGCCCACATGCGGTCCTTGTGCCGCCGGAAGAGCTCGCCGAAGGCCTCGGCGTCACCCTCCTTGTGGAGCGTGAGCAGCTCGTGGTCCGAGCGTTCGAGCAGGTCGGCGGAGGCACTCATGACCGGGCGGTCACCTCGGCGACCTTGACGATCTCTCCGCCCGGCCCCTCCCACGCGCGGTCGAACCAGATCACGATGTAGCGACCCTCCACCGGCTCCTCGGCGTCCACCGTCCAGGTGCCGGAGGCCTCCTCGGACGTGCCGATGACCGTGCCGCTGGTGTCCGGGCTGTCCCCGACGTGGATCGTGGCGCCGTAGTCACCCTCGGGGAAGTTCACCGTCACCTGCGAGACCGACTGGGTCTCGCCCGTGTCGATGACCAGGCCGACCCCGTCCTTGAGGCCGCCCCAGTTGGGGGTGAGGTAGGTGAAGGTGTTCCACCAGGTCGTGAGGTCACCGTCGATCGCCCGGGCGGTCAGGTCCGGCTTCTCGTCGCCGCCGTTGCTGTCGAAGTCGCTGGCCCCCACGAAGGTGATCTCCGCACCGGGCTCCGGCGCCGCCGTCGTCTCCTGGACGTCGTCGGTGGTCGGCTCCTCCTCCGCGTCCTCGGTCGCGGTCTCGGTGGCGGGCGCCGTGGGCACCGGCTGCTCGTCGGCGGTGTCGGGGTCGTCGGTCAGGTTGCTGATCGCCGTGTACGCGGCGAACGCGGCCACCGCGAGCAGCACCCCGATGATCGCCAGCACGAGCCAGTTGCTCCCGCCGCCCGAGCCCTCGCGCACCCCGGGGGGCAGCCCGCGGTCGGGGATCTCGGGGTAGTCCTCGCCCAGGTCTGCGCCCGCGTCCTCCGGCTCGTATGCCGAGGTGTCGGTGAACGTGCCGGCCGCCTCGTTCTCGGCCAGGGTGGAGCGATAGCGGCCCTGGTCGCCCTGGCCGACCGGCATGGGGCTGGTCCCCGGGTGCTGCGGGGCCGCGCCGCGGGCCGCAGCGGCGGCCCCCACCGCGGCGGCACCGGCCGTGGACGTCGCGGCGGAGCCGTCGAGGGCGTCCGGGGTGTAGGCGTCGGCGTCGCGGGACTCCTGCGGCCTGCGCGGTGCCGGGGGTCCGGCAGCGCCACCACCGCCGTCACCGGTGACGATCTCCGAGGACCAGGGAGCCAGCTGCCGGGCGAGCTCACCGGGGGTCGTCGGCCCGGCCGACGGGTCGTAGTCCAGGGCGAGCATCTGCCGGCAGAGGGCGTCCAGGTCGCCGGGGACCCCCGCGACCACCTCGGAGGCGGCGGCCAGCGAACCGTCGGACAGGCGGCGCGCCGAGGGGAGCCCCTCGATCTCGTCGCCCGGCCACCGCCCGGTCAGCCCGGTGTAGAGCAGGCTGACCAGGTCGCCGGTGTCGATCAGCGACGACTCCCGGGCACCGATGTCGTCGGTCTGCTCGATGGCGGCGGTGACCCCCACGCCGGAGACCTTGACGCTGCCGTCGCGGGTGCGCAGCACGGAGTGCGGGTTGAGGTAGAGGTGGTGCAGCCCGCGGCGCCGCGCGGACTCCATGCCCACGGCGGCCTCCCCGACCATCCGGCGGGCCTCCTCGGCCGGCAGCGGCTGGGTCGCCGTGAGGCTCGCCAGGGACTCGGCGTCCGGCAGCCCCTCCTCGACGATCCAGCAGTAGCCCTCCTCCTCGCCGACGTCGAGCACCCGCACCAGGCGGGGGTCGTCGACCCCCGCGGTGCGGCGGGCACCGTCCAGCACGGCGTGCGCCAGCGTGGCCCGGTCGCCGGTCGAGGGCAGCAGGGTGACGGCGACGAGGCGCTCCAGGGTGGTGTCCTGGGCCGACCAGTACTCCAGCACGTCGCCGCGCTGGGCCAGCAGCTCCTCGAGGGCATAGCGTCGCCCCAGCATCGTGCCCGGTTCGATACCCATACCCCACACCTCCCAGTCCTGCCCGTTGCCGGTTGCTGCGCCCAATCCTAGGCTGGGTCCGCCCGAGGTCCATGCCGACTGGCCCTCTTCTGCGTGCCGAAGGTCCTCGTAGGCGGTCTGCCACCCGGTGTCGTCCCGACCCGCGTCCTCCCCGAAGAACCAGGGGTCCTCGCCGGTGGCCGCGTGCCGTCCCGGCGGCTGGTCGGGGGGCGTGCCGCTGTCCACCGGGTCCGGCGCCTCGTGACGACCTGCGGCACGCCGGGTACCGCCGGAGAGGCGTGCCCGGGGCGTGCTGACCCGGCGCGGGCCCCCCGTGGGCGCGCCCGTCGAGGTGCCGCCGGCCGCCGGCCGGGTGGCCGGTGCCCGGCCGCGCCCCAGCCGGCGCAGGAGGGGACCGGCGGCCTCGGCCAGCTCGGTGACGCCCAGCCGGTGCGCCACGGCCCCGTAGACCAGGAAGAAGAGCGGCCCGCCGACGAACAGGGTGACCAGGGCCCTGACCCGGCCGTCGAGCAGGGCTGCCACGCCCAGCACGACGAGCACCAGGACGACGGCCGCCACGATCGTGGCCGCGATGATGCGGGAGTAGCCCCGGACCACGTCCCCCAGCGGCAGGCGGCCGAGCCGGCGCCGCACCCAGTAGAGGCCCAGGACCGCCGCGACGGCCTGGCCGAGCGTCTGCGCGAACCCGACCCCGATGGCGGTGCGGTCGGCGGGCAGGGTCGCCGCGATCAGGATGCCGACGATCGAGATCGTGGTGATCGCCACCTGCAGCTTGAACGGGGTCCAGCCGTCCTGGAAGGCGTGGAAGATGCGCCCGGAAAGGATGTACACGGCATACGGCGCCAGCCCGATGACCATCGCCATGGTGACCCACGCGGTGGCCCGGGTCTCAGCCGGCGTGTTGTTGAAGAACAGGATGCTGGTGATCGACGGCGACAGCACGAACAGGCCGATGCTGATCGGCACCATGGCCACGCCGAGGAGCCGCAGGCCGTGGCGGTACTGCGTGCCCAGGCCGGCCAGGTCCTCCGCCTGGGCCGACCGGGACATCTGGGTGAACATCGCGGTGATCAGCGAGGTCGCGATCAGGCTGTGCGGGAGGATGTAGATCAGGAAGGCGTTCTCGTAGAGGATCTTGCCGGGCGCGGCCGCGTCGATCGTCGTGGCCCGGTTGAGCACGTTCGTGGACAGCCACATGCCGGCCTGGGAGACGCCGATGATGGCCAGCATCCACAGCGCCATCTTGGAGGCCGCGCCCAGGCCCACCCCCCGGAACCCCCACCGCGGGCGGTAGCGGAAGCCGGAGCGCCAGGTGGGCAGGATCAGCACCCCGGCCTGGACGGCGACGCCGAGCGTCGCGGTGCCGGCGAGCAGCCAGATCATGCTGCCGGTCCACTCCCCGGGGCCGATCGTCCGCGCCTCCGGGTAGAGCGTCATGAAGAGCACGATCCCGGCGATCGCCACGACGTTGTTGGCGACCGGGGCCCACATGTACCAGCCCCACTTCTCGCGGGAGTTGAGGATCTGGCCGAGCAGGGTGTAGACGCCGTAGAAGAAGATCTGCGGCAGGCACAGGTAGGCGAAGGTGATGGCCAGCGCCAGCTGCTCGCCGGACCAGCTCAGGGCGTAGAACCTGGTCAGCAGCGCCGCGCCCGCGGTGAAGACCACGGTGATGAGCAGCAACCCGGTCAGCGCCAGGGTGATGAGCCGGTCGGTGAAGTCCCGGCCCTTCTCCGGGCTCATCGCCATCGCACGGGTCAGCGCGGGCACCAGCACCACGTTGAGCACGCCGCCGGCCAGCAGGATGTAGATCGTGTTGGGCAGGGTGTTGGCGGTCTGCCAGGCGTTGCCGGCGGGGGAGTTCAGGACACCGATCGCACCGGCCAGCAGGAGGACGCGGACCATGCCCAGCAGGCGGGAGACGAAGGTGCCCGACGCCATGAGGGCGCTCGCGCGAGCCAGCGAGGCCGAGGAGTGGCCGGCGCTGCCGGTGGCGGGCTGGTCGCTCACGGACTCTCCACATCGGACCCGGGGGCCGGGCCGTTCTGCTCGGGGGAGGGGCTGGGTTGCTGGGCGGGCCGGGGACGCAGGGCGCGCACCAGGCCGAGCACAAGGATGACACCCGCGACGCCGCCGAGCAGCCAGTAGATCCACACCCCGGTGGGCCTCACCCGCACCTCGGTCTCCGCGGCCTCGCCCACCGGCGTGCCGTCGGGCGTGCTGAGGCTGGTGTGCAGCGGGACCTGGCCGGAGGCGATGGCCTTGGCCCGGAACTGCACGGTGGCCCGGGACTCCGGCCCGATCGTGATCGGCTCGGGTTGGGCCAGGATGCGCAGCCGGGCGTTGCCGGGCCGGACCGTCATCCGCAGGTCCTCGATCTGCAGCGGGAGCTCATTGGTGACGGTGATCAGGATGACGCCCTCGTCGGCGAAGAAGTTGATCGTCGTGGGGTTGATCGTCAGCCCGTCCAGGATCTCCCGGGAGACCGCGAACGCCTGCTCGACCGGCTCGCCCCACGCGTCGGGCCCCTGCCGCCACCGGGCGGAGTACTGCCGGTCCAGGGCCTGCAACCACGTGTCCCGCGCCTCGTCGCTGCCCGGCACGATCGAGCTGGCGGCGTCCAGGTCGGCCCGGGCCTCCTCCACCCGGGCGACGCCATCCGCCGTCAGCGGGCTCGGGGCGGGGATCGAGTATGCCGTGAGCTCACCGTCCGCAGGCGCGGCACCGGGGAGCTCCACCGGGGCGGGGTCGGCGGAGTCCAGCAACCGGGACGCGGTCGTCGGCGCCAGCCACGGGGCGGTGTCCGAGGCACCGACCAGGCGGCGCAGGGCGGTCGCGTCGACCGTCGCGGTGCGGGGAACCGCCACCACGACCGAGCGGTCCTCGGCGGGCTGCTCCTGGTAGGTGGCCAGCGTCTCGGCGAGGAAGCGCTGTACGGTGCGGCCGTCCTGGTCCGGCGCCCCGGCCGAGGCGACGATGCCGCTGAGCCGCTCGTCGTAGCCCAGCAGGACCGTGCCCGAGGTGTGCGTCCGGGCGGCCGACCCGGTCTGCACGGCGTCGGTGATCGCGCCCGAGGGCAGGACGGCACCGGTGAGCGTGCCGTGGCCCACGCCCCGCGTGCCCAGGGCGCCCCCGGCATGGGTCCACACCCGCTTGAGCCGGTCGATCAGGTCGTCGTCGTAGGCGGTGGCCAGGGGCCAGGCGAGGTCGGTGCGGCCCCTGACCACGGGGGTCTGCGCGAGCGGTCGCCCGACGAGCTCGGCGATGGAGCTCACCTCCTGGCCGAGCTCGAGGAGCGCCCCCGTGTCGGTGTCGCCGACCGGCAGCCACCACAGCTGCTCCTCGGGGATCGTGGCCAGCTGCTCGCCCAGCGCCTGGACGGCCTCCTGCGTCGTGGGCGGGGTTGTCGGCTCGACGGGTTGCTGCGGTGAGTCCGGGTCCTCCGGGCCGTCGGTCGTGGTGGTGTCCTCCCCGTCGGCGGGGGGCGCCTCGGTGGCCGGCACGTCGGCGGTCGGCGTGGGGCCGACCCCCGGGTCAGCGGTCGGCTCCGGGTGGGGCGGCGGGCTGGGGGCGCTCGTGGCGTCGGTCCCGGGCTCGGCGGTGGGTTGCGGGGCCGGTTCCGCCGTCGGCTGCGCGGTGGGTTGGCCGGTCTGGTCCGGCTCGGTCGGCTCGGGCTCCTCGCCCGGTTGCACCACCGCCTCCGTCAGTGACGCGACGGGGTCCAGAGGCTCCAGGACCGCCGGGTCGACGACGAACGTGGCGGACGTCCCCGCCAGGCCGTCCAGCAGCGCGGCGTTGCGTGACTGCGGACCGATCGCCTCGGCCCACGCGGCAGCGCGCGTCGCCTCGTCCGGATCCACCTGGTCGGCGCCACCGGGCAGGGTGACCGGCGCCAGCCAGGCGATGTCCACCGGGTTGAAGCCGGTGACGTCCATCGCGTGCCAGGGCAGGAAGGTCCGCAGCTCGCTGCCCGGCAGGGTCTGCGCGGTCCGGTCGGCGGCGGGTCCGCCGGCCTCCTGGGTCACCTCGATCCGGACCGGCAGGGTGGCGAAGTCGAACTCCGGGTTCACGGCGTCCGCCGGCGCCGGTGCGTAGAAGTTCACGACGGCGCCGGGAGCGAGGAGGGCGTCGATGTCGTCCTGGGCGATCACCCGCGGGGTCTCCAGGCTGCCCGTCGTCGCCCAGTCCTCGACCGCGCTCCGGGTGTCCAGTCCGCGGAAGGCGGTGCTGACCCGCACGCTGCCCACCCGCACCGGCTCCGGCCCGGCGTTGCTGATCGTCCCGGTGAGCAGGGCGCCGGACCCCGGCGTGGCGATCGCCGGGGTAACGGCCTGCAGCGCCACCTGCACGGGGACCACGTCGGTGTCGACCGTGGCGGCACCTGTGTCTCCCGTCGTGCTGCTGGTGGGGGTGGTAGGCGCTGTGGTCGTGGGTGTGGTGGAGGTGGAGAGGGTCGGGGTGGAGGCGACCGAGGCGGGAGCCAGCAGCAGGACGAGGGCCAGCGTCACGGCATACGACAGGAGCAGGGACAGGGAGCCGTGCCACGAGGGCACGACGCGGCTGCGGCTCACGCGGTCCCGGCCAACCTCGCCCAGGCGACCTGGGCGATCCGGCGCTCGTTGGGGAAGGTGAGCACGCGGTGCGCCTCGGTCAGCGGGCACCAGATGGCGTCGAAGGCCTCCTGGTCCGGGTCGCCCTCCACCGACAGCTCCCCGCCCGTGGCCTCCAGCAGGTAGTGGTGCACCCGCTTGTGGATGCGGTGCTGCGGCGTGGAGAACCAGTAGTCCACGGTGCCCAGGGTCAGCAGCACCCGGCCGATGATGCCGGTCTCCTCGGCGACCTCACGCTCGGCGGCCTGCTCCAGCGTCTCGCCGGGCTCCATGTGGCCCTTGGGCAGGCACCACTCCACCCGTCCGGCCCGGTTGTGCCGCGCGATGATGGCGATCCGCGCCCGACCCTCGTGGACGTCGATGACCACGCCGCCCGCCGAGGTCTCCTGCAGCGACGGCAGGCTCTTCTGCCATCGGCGCGGGGGCGGAGCGGTGGTCATCTTGCTCACTCTAACGAGGCGCGGGCCCGTTCCGGTGCCGCGCGGGCCGTACGCTTGATGCTCGTGTCCCCCTCTCCGTCCGAGGCCGAGCTGCTGGCCCGCGCCGTCCGTCACCTGGCGCCGGTGCAGTCCGTGCTGACCGAGCTCGGGGAACGTTTTCGCGACGCCGGCCACGAGCTCGCGCTGGTCGGGGGGCCGGTGCGCGACGCCTTCCTCGGACGCTCCTCGCCCGACCTGGACTTCACCACCTCCGCGCGTCCCGAGGAGATCGAGGCGGTGCTGGCGGGCTGGGCCGAGCAGACCTGGGACATCGGCCGTGCGTTCGGCACCATCGGCGCCCGGCACGACGGGCGCACGGTGGAGATCACGACCTACCGGGCCGACGCCTACGACCCGGACTCCCGCAAGCCCGTCGTCGCCTTCGGGGACAACCTCGAGGACGACCTGGTGCGCCGCGACTTCACCGTCAACGCGATGGCGCTGCGGCTGCCCGAGCTGCTCTTCGCCGACCCGCACGACGGCCTCGGTGACCTGGCCGCCGGGATCCTGACCACCCCGCATACGGCCGAGATCTCCTTCTCCGACGACCCGCTGCGGATGATGCGCGCGGCCCGGTTCACCTCCCAGCTCGGGCTGGAGGTGACCGAGGAGGTGCGGGCCGCGATGACCGACATGGCCGGGCGGCTGGCGATCATCTCGGCCGAGCGGGTGCGGGACGAGCTGAGCCGGCTGCTGCTGGGGGCCGACCCGCGCGCCGGCCTGGAGCTGATGGTCGACACCGGGTTGGCAGACATCGTGCTGCCGGAGCTGCCGGCGCTGCGCCTGGAGATCGACGAGCACCACCGGCACAAGGACGTCTACGAGCACTCGCTCACCGTGCTGGAGCAGGCGATCGCGCTGGAGGACGAGCCGGGGGCGGAGGGGCCGGACCGCGTCGTGGGGCCCGACCTCGTGCTGCGGCTCGCGGCGCTGCTGCACGACATCGGCAAGCCCGCCACCCGGCGCTTCGAGAAGGGCGGCGGCGTCAGCTTCCACCACCACGAGATGGTGGGCGCCAAGCTCACCCGGGCCCGGCTGCGGGCGCTGCGCTACGACAAGGACACCGTCAAGGCGGTCTCCCGGCTGGTCGAGCTGCACCTGCGCTTCCACGGCTACGGCGGCGGGGAGTGGACCGACTCGGCGGTGCGGCGCTACGTCACCGACGCCGGGCCGCTGCTCGGCCACCTGCACAAGCTGACCCGCTCTGACTCCACCACCCGCAACCGGCGCAAGGCCGAGCGGCTGGCCCGCACCTATGACGACCTGGAGGCGCGGATCGCCCGGCTGCGCGCCCAGGAGGAGCTGGACGCGGTCCGCCCCGAGCTCAACGGCAACGAGATCGCCGAGATCCTGGGCATCCCGCCCGGGCCGGTGCTGGGCCGGGCCTACAAGCACCTGCTCGCGGTGCGGCTGGACCGCGGGCCGATCGGGCCCGAGGCGGCGGCGGAGGAGCTGCGGCGCTGGTGGGCCGAGCAGCCCGAGGCCCACGAGTGACCGGGCGACACACGACCGGGCGCGTGGGGTTGCGGTTCTGAGAGCCACCGGGCGCGTGGGGTTGCGGTCCTGAGGGTCACCGGGCGCGTGGTTCAGCCTGTCAGGGGCGGGCGACATACTGGCCACGAGGTCAGCGGCACGCACCGGGGCGGAAGGGACAGCGATGACGGAGCACGGACGGATGGGCGGCACGCCGGAGCGGCCGGCCCGCTTCTTCGCCACCGCGCAGGAGTTCGAGGACTGGCTCGCCGCGCACCACGACAGCGAGACCGAGCTCTGGATGGGTCTGCACAAGAAGCACGTGGCCGAGCAGGGGCTGACCTGGGGTGAGGCCGTGCCGGTGGCGTTGTGCTGGGGCTGGATCGACTCGGTCTCCCAGCGCATCGATGAGGACTCCCGGCGGCAGCGGTGGACGCCGCGCCGCAAGGGCAGCAACTGGAGCGCGATCAACATCGCCCACGTCGAGCGGCTGACCGCGGAGGGGCGGATGCAGCCGTCCGGACTGGCGGCCTTCCAGGAGCGTCGCGAGGACCGGTCCGTCATCTACTCCTACGAGAACCCCGAGCGCGACCTGCCCGAGGCCTACGGTGCGCAGCTTGCGGCCTCCGCGGCGGCCACCGCCTTCTGGGAGGTGGCCACGCCGTCCTACCGGCGGCTCGCCGTGTCCTGGGTGCTCACCGCCAAGCAGGAGGCCACCCGCGACCGCCGGATGGGCCAGCTCGTCGAGGCCAGCGCGGCCGGCCAGCTCATCCCGCCCCAGCGTTATGGCGCGGTCCCCGCCTGGCTCGCGCGGGCCGCGGCTGCGGCCTCTGCCGCCGGCGCCTGACCTGGCCCCACGGGCCTGGTGACCCGGCCCACCGACCGCTACCGCCTGCCCAGGCCCCCGCAGGCGACCACCGTCGAACCCGGCCTTCGCGCGGTCTTGCCCCTCGGCATACTGGGAGAACCACAGATCCTGGAGGCAATGTGCGCGCAATCGTCGTCAATGAGCAGGGCGGTCCCGAGGTTCTCGAACTGGTCGAGAGGGAGACGCCCGAGCCGGGCGAGGGGCAGCTGCGGGTCGACGTCCGGGCCGCCGGTGTCAACTTCATCGACATCTACCAGCGGTCGGGGCTCTACGCGATGCAGACACCCTTCGTCATGGGGATGGAGGGCGCTGGCACGGTCGGCGCGGTGGGCACCGGGGTGGAGGACATCGCGGTCGGTGACGCGGTGGCGTGGGCGATGACGCCCGGGACCGGCTACGCCGAGCAGGTCCTGCTCCCCGCCGCGCGGGTCGTCCCGGTCCCGGCCGGGCTGGACGCCGAGGTGGCCGCGGCCGTGATGCTCCAGGGGATGACCGCGCACTTCCTGACCGAGTCCACCTTCCCCGCGCGTGAGGGGCAGACCGCCCTGGTGCACGCGGCGGCCGGCGGCGTCGGGCTGCTGCTCTGCCAGATGCTCGCGGCCAAGGGCGTGCGGGTGATCGGCACCACCTCCACCCCGGAGAAGGCCGAGCTCGCCAGGGGCGCGGGCGCGGCGGAGATCATCTTCTACCGCGAGCAGGACCTGGTCACCGAGGTGCGGCGGCTCACCGGCGGCGACGGTGTCCATGTCGTGTATGACGGGGTGGGCGCCTCGACCTTCGACGCCGGCCTCCAGGTGCTCCGGCCGCGCGGCATGATGGTGCTCTTCGGCGCCTCGAGCGGTCCGGTGCCGCCGATCGACCCGCAGGTGCTCAACCAGCGGGGGTCGCTCTTCCTGACGCGCCCGTCGCTGCTGCACCACCTCGCCGACCGGGAGGAGCTCCTCGCCCGGGCGGGGGACGTGCTGGGTGCGGTGGCGGAGGGGCGGCTGGACGTCCGGATCGGCGGGCGCTACCCCCTGGCGGACGCGGCGCAGGCGCACCGTGATCTCGCGTCGGGCACCACGACGGGCAAGCTGCTGCTGGTGCCCTGAGCCGCGATCCTCCCGCGGCCACGCCACCCGGCCGGTGGGTGGCCCGCGCGCGGACGCGGTCTGGGGCAGGATGGAACCCGGTCGTGGGTCCCCCCGTCCCACCGCCGTCAGTCCGCCGGGAGCCAAGGGGGCGCCGGCCCGGGATCGCAGGGAGCACGCCACCGTGACGCCACGCAGACGCACCCGCGCAGCCAGTCTCGTCCTTGCCCTGCCGCTGGCCCTGGCCGCCTGTGGCGGGAGCGCACCCGAGACCTCGACCGTGGTGATGCAGTCGCCGCAGCCGGACGCCCCGGACGACTCGACCGCCACCACGGCACCGCTCCCGGACGGCGCCGACGCCGGCGCCGTGACGGCTGAAGCGCCCCGGCCGGGGCAGGTCACCCGCTTCGACGAGGCGCAGCCGGCGGTCGTGCAGATCATCGCCGAGGGGACGCTGCGCGACCCGGAGGTCGGCATCACCGAGACTGCCGGCTCCGGCAGCGGCTTCCTGATCAGCCCCGACGGCCTGGTGGTCACCAACAACCACGTCGTCACCGGGGCCAGCACCCTGGAGGTCTTCGTCGGGGGCGACACCAGCCGCAGCTACCACGCGACCGTGCTCGGCGCGTCGGAGTGCAGCGACCTGGCGCTGATCCGGATCGACGCCGACGAGCCGCTGCCCTTCCTGGACTGGTCGGACGAGCCCGCCTCGCCCGGCCTGGACGTCTATGCGGCCGGCTTCCCGCTCGGCGACCCGGAGTACACCCTGACCAAGGGGATCGTCTCCAAGGCCAGGGCCAACGGTGACGTCACCGGGTCCTCCTCGATCGACCACACCATCGAGCACGACGCCACGATCCAGCCCGGCAACTCCGGGGGTCCGCTCATCACCGTCGACGGCGAGGTCCTCGCGGTCAACTACGCCGGTGGAGCGCTGCGCGAGGGCGCCTCCAAGCAGTTCTGGGCGATCGCCGCGGGCCTGGCCGAGCCGATGGTGGAGCAGCTCGCGCAGGGGGACATCGAGTCGCTCGGCATCAACGGCAGACCGGTCTTCGACGACCAGCTCGCCCTGAGCGGCATCTGGGTCAGCGGCGTCAAGCCCGGCAGCCCCGCCTCGCGGGCCGGGCTGCTGCCCGGCGACATCGTGCTCAGCCTGAACAGTATCCCGATGGCGGCCGACGGCGGTTATCGCGACTACTGCGACGTGGTGCGCACGAGCGGCGACAACGCGATGACCGTGGAGGTCCTGCGCTGGGACACCTTCGAGGTGCTCCGGGGCGAGATCAACGGCACCGAGCCCCTGGTGCCGATCCTCTCCCTCGCCGAGGAGGTCGGTGACGACGTCCCCGACGGCGGCGAGGCCGGGGAGGGTGACGCCCCGGTGCCGACCTTCTACTCCTACGAGACGGTGACCGACGACACCGGAGCCCTGTCCGTGGACGTGCCGGTCGAGTGGCACGACCGGGAGACCGCACCCGAGCTCTCCCCCGAGGGGTGGGCGTTCATCGGCGCCTCCGACGACATGAGCGCCTTCCGGGCCGGGTGGACCCACCCGGGGCTGGTCTTCTACCTACGCCCCTACCAGGGCGACGAGTGGAGCATCCTCGACGACTACACCTACGCCGACGTCTGCGCGGAGGAGTACACCGACGCGTTCGCCGACGTCATGTACTCCGGCCTCTACCAGATCTGGAGCGGGTGCCGGGACACCGACGGTCTCGTGGTCAACCTGCTGCTCTCGGACAACGACAGGACCTACACCGCCGTGATGACCACCTACGTGGCGACCGAGGCCGACCTCGAGGCGCTGGACCGGGCGTTCGCCAGCTTCACCGTCTATGACAGCTGAGCGGGTGACGGCTGAGCCGGTGCCGCGAGAGCGGGCGCCCGGCCCGCGTCCTGCGCCGGCACGGCTGCTTCGGGCAGCTCGGGCAGCTCGGCCGGCGCGGGTGGTCCGGTCGGCTCGGTCGGCGTCGCCGGCACGTCTGGTCCGGCCAGCGCATGCCGTCCGCGGTGCTGCTCCGTGCTGACCCAGATCGACCACACCGCCCACGCCCAGCCGGCCATCCGGATGAGGATCGCCAGCGAGTAGGTGGAGCCGGGCAGGCCCTTGCCCGGGTCGGACCCGAAGCCGATGTGCAGCCAGGTCGCCTCGAAGTGCACGATCTCCGCGGCGGCCCAGATCAGGTGGTCGCGCCACCGGACGCCGGACAGCGCCAGGAGCGGCAGCAGCCACAGACCGGACTGGACGGACAGCGACTTCGCGGTGACGACGACGATCAGCAGCATCACGGCCGCCACCCGCACGGCGTCGGGCCGGCCGAACGCCCGGAAGGTCGCCCAGGCCCCCACCAGGAGGGCGAGGACCCAGCCCGCCACCGCCACCGCGGTCACCACGTTCCCGTCGAGCGGGTGGCGCATCAGCTGGGGGATCAGGGCGGGGACGCCGTAGCCGGGTCCAGCAGCCCACCAGCCGCGCAAGGCCTGGAGGACGCCGTCGCCCAGCAGGAGGACGGCCGGGACGACCAGTGCCAGCGCCGCGAGGGGGGCGGCGACCAGGGCGGTCACGGCGTCGCGCGCGCGCCCCTCACGGAACCCGACCAGAGCCAGGGCCACCAGGAAGACGAGGGGAAAGGGGCGCACCAGGAAGGCCAGGCCCATCAGCGCCCCGGCCGCGGCGGGGTGGCCGCGGGTCCACGCCCACCAGCCCCACAGGACCAGCGCGATGCCGACCAGGTCCGTCGAGATCAGGGCGAGCACCACGAGGACCGGTGAGGCGGCCAGGTGGGCGGCGTGCCAGGGGTCCCGGGGCAGCAGGGCGACGCAGGCCAGCACCGCCACGACGAGCAGCAGGAGAGCGAGCGCCGCCCAGGTGGCGAACACCCACTGCTGCGCGCCGACGTCCGTGCCCGCCCGGGGGGTGAGGAGCGAGACCAACCACATCGTGAGCCCGGACAGGAGCGGCTGGTCGCTGCCGCCCCCTGACCAGGGGAGGCCGCGGTCCGCGAGGGAGGTGGTGACGTGCAGGACCGGGACGTCGGAGTAGCAGGCCCGCCAGAACTGGTCCGGGTTGGCCCAGCCCTTGACGACGCAGTGCCCCTTCTGGAAGACGCCGAGCGCCAGCATCGTCCCGGCGAGGGCGATCAGGGCGGCGGCCACCCCGCGCAGACCCCGGGCACCGATCCGCGCGAAGCGCCCGACGGGCCCACCGATGACGTTGCTCGCGGTCGCCACCACCCGGTCGTGGCGCGAGGGCACGACATACGGCGGTCTCGGCATGTCGGCAGGCTAACCGGTCACGCCGGAGTTGCCGACGCGACAGGGCTCACCGGCCCACCCGCTCACCCGGCTACCCGGTCTCGCCGGGGTCGCCCGTCTCCTCCGGTGGCCCCGGATCGGTGGGCGGCCCGGTCTCGGTCGGCTCCGGCGGCGCGGTGGTCGTCGGCTCGGGAGGCTCCGTCGTCGGCGGGGGGGCGGGTTCGGTGGTCGTCGGCTCCGGCGGCTCCGTCGTCGTCGGCTCGTCGGTCGTCGGCTCCTCCGTGGTCGTGGGTTCCGCGGTGGTCTCCTGCTGGTCGTCGGTCGTGGGCTCCGCGGTGGTCTCCTGCTGGTCGTCGGTGGTCGGCTCGACGGTCTGCTCCACCTCGTCGCCCAGGCCGACGCGCTCGGGGAACTCCTCGATCGGCTCGCCCTCCAGCGCGTTGCGCATGAAGTCGCCCCAGATGCGGGCCGGGTAGGTGCCGCCGGTGATCTGGTCGAACTCGCCGATGTCCTGCATCGCGACGGTCCCGTCCCCCTGGTACATCCCCACTGTGCCCGTGAGCTGGGGGACGAACCCGTTGAACCAGGCGGACTTGTTGTTCTCGCTGGTGCCCGACTTGCCCGCGGCTGGCCGGCCCAGGTCACCGGCCGACACCCCGGAGCCGTCGGTGATCACGTGCGTCATCGCCTCGGTGACATCGGCGGTCACGTCGGGGTCGACGACCTCGTCCGTGTCGACCGTGTGCTCGTAGTCGTAGACGCCGTTCTCACTGGTCACCGCGCTGACCAGGTATGGTTCGGCCAGCTCGCCCTGGGCCGCGATGACGGAGTATGCCGTGGACATCTCCAGCACCGTCGGCGCCGCTGGGCCGAGCACGTTGGACAGCTCGTTGTCCAGCCCCGGGGTGTCCTCGGGCAGGCCGAGCTGCTCGGCCACCTCGCGGGTGCGCTCGGGTCCGATCTCCTCGTTCAGCTGGACATAGATGGTGTTGACCGAGTGCGCGGTCGCCTCCCGCAGGTCGACCTGGCCGTACTGGGCGTCCCGGAAGTTGCGGACCTCGTAGGGCTCGTCCTGCCCCTCGATCTGGAACTCCATCGGCGAGGGACCGGCAAAGACCGACTCGGTGCTGATCCCGTCCTCGACCGCGCCGATGAGCGTGAAGATCTTGAAGAGCGACCCGGCTTGGAGGTGGGCGTCGGTGGTGGTGTTGAGCTGCTCGGTGCTGTAGTCGGCGCCGCCGTACATCGCGGTGATGGCCCCGTCGCCGGGACGGGTCGCCACCAGGCCGACCTTCAGGTCGTCCGGCTCCTCGGGCAGGTTGTCCGCCACCGCGGCCTCCGCGGCCTCCTGGTGCTGCTGGTCGATGGTGGTCACGATGCGCAGGCCACCCCGGTCGATGTCCTCCTCGGCGATGCCGATCTCGTTGACCAGCTCGTGACGCACCTGGGTGGCGATATAGCCCTCCGTGCCGGTGGTCGCCGTGGTCGGCTGCGGGTCGTTGATCTCAGGGAACTCGACCGTGGCCGCCTCCTCCGCCGACAGCCAGCCCTCCTCGACCATCCCGTTGATGATGTAGTCGACGCGCGCCTCAGCGCGCTCCTGGTTGCCCTCCTGGTATGCCGGGTCGAACAGTGAGGGAGCGTTCGTCACCCCGGTGAGGAACGCACCCTCGGCGATGGTGAGATCGGCGACGTCCTTGGCGAAGTAGGCCTGGGAGGCAGTCTGGATGCCGTAGGCACCGCGGCCGAAGTAGATCGTGTTGAGGTAGTTCTCGAGGATCTGCTCCTTGCTCAGCTCGCGGTCGATCTTGACGGCGATGAGCACCTCGTTGAACTTCCGCGTCAGCGTCTGTTCGTGCGACAGGAAGTAGTTCTTGACGTACTGCTGGGTGATCGTGGACCCCCCCTCGGTGCTGTCGGAGGTGAGGTTGCGCCACAGCGCCCGGGCGGTGCCGGTGAGGGAGACGCCGCGGTTCTCGAAGAAGGTGCGGTCCTCGGCCGCCAGCATCGCCTTCTGGACGTGGTCGGGCACCTGCGACAACGGCACCGACTCGCGGTTGTAGCCGCCGGTGAACCGGGCCAGCTCGGTCTCGCCGTCGCTGTAGTAGAGGATTGAGCTCTCCGAGGTCGCGAACTCGTTCGGCTGCGGAATCTCGGTGCGGCTGTAGATGATGGCCAGGGCCACGCCGCCCAGGACGACCCCGGCGACCCCCAGGCCGAGCAGGGTGAGCAGCACCGTCTTCAGGCGGGGGCGACGCCGGCCCCGCCGGCCGCCCGTGCGCTGCCGGCTGCGGTGCTCGGCCCGCGTCTGCGGTGCCGAGCCGTCTGCTGTGGCCACTGGTGGCCTCCTCGTCTTCCTGTTCGATCCCATAGTGCACGACCGGGGGCCGCCGTCGGCGGGTCCCGCGCAGGGCACTGCAGAAGTTGCCGTACGATATATCGGGTCGATATATCGACGCGCACCGTCACCGCTCGGCACCGTCGGGCGGACCAGCAGCGAGAGGAGTGGCATGACTCGGCGTTCGGAGATGCTCGAGCTGGCCATCCTCGGTCTGCTGCACGACTCGCCGATGCACGGCTATGAGCTGCGCAAGCAGGTCCACCGGGTGCTGGGCACGGTGCGCGCCATGTCCTACGGCACGCTCTACCCACGGCTGCGGCTGCTGGTGGAACGCGGTCTCATCGTCGAGGCCGGCGCTCCGGCGACCACCCGCAGGGGCCGGATCACCTACGCCGTAACGTCCGCCGGTCAGGAACGGTTCCAGTCCCTGCTGACCGGTGCGGGACCGAACGCGTGGGAGGACGACGCCTTCGACGTGCACTTTGCCTTCTTCGCTCGCGCCGACCGGGCCGTCCGGTTGCGCATCCTGGAGGGCCGCCGGGCCCGCCTGGAAGAGCGGCTGGCAATGTTCCGCGCCAACGGGCCCGCCGAGGGCGTCACCATGGACGGCTATGCCGCCGAGCTACACCGCCACAGCCTGGAGTCCGCCGAACGCGACGTGCGGTGGTTGACCGGGCTGATCGAAACCGAGCGCAGCGCGGGCCGCCGCGGTGTCGCGCAACACGAGGAGTAACTATGGGATCAGTTCGAGTCGCCATCGTGGGAGTCGGCAACTGCGCTAGCTCACTGGTGCAGGGTGTCGAGTACTACCGCGGTGCCGACGCCACGGCGAGCGTGCCCGGCCTGATGCACGTGCAGTTCGGGCCCTACCACGTCGGTGACGTCACCTTTGTCGCCGCCTTCGACGTGGACGCCAAGAAGGTCGGGTTCGACCTGGCGGAGGCCATCGCGGCGAGCGAGAACAACACCATCAAGATCGCGGACGTGCCGCCCACCGGCGTCATGGTCCAGCGCGGCCCGACCCTGGACGGCATCGGACGCTACTACCGGGAGACCATCGAGGAGTCCGACGCCGAGCCCGTCGACGTGGTCCAGGCCCTCAAGGACGCCGAGGTCGACGTGCTGGTGTCCTACCTGCCGGTCGGCTCCGAGGAGGCGGACAAGTTCTACGCGCAGTGCGCCATCGACGCCGGTGTGGGCTTCGTCAACGCGCTGCCTGTCTTCATCGCCTCGGACCCGGAGTGGGCGGCCAAGTTCACGCAGGCCGGCGTCCCGATCGTCGGCGACGACATCAAGTCGCAGGTCGGCGCCACCATCACGCACCGGGTCATGGCCCGGCTCTTCGAGGAGCGTGGTGTGGTCCTGGACCGCACCTACCAGCTCAACGTCGGCGGCAACATGGACTTCAAGAACATGCTCGAGCGGGACCGTCTCGAGTCCAAGAAGGTCTCCAAGACCCAGGCCGTCACCTCCAACGTGAGCCACGACCTCGGCGCCCGCAACGTGCACATCGGCCCGTCCGACTACGTGCAGTGGCTCGATGACCGCAAGTGGGCCTACGTCCGGCTCGAGGGCCGCGCCTTCGGCGACGTGCCGCTGAACCTGGAGTACAAGCTCGAGGTCTGGGACTCCCCGAACTCGGCCGGCATCATCATCGACGCGCTGCGCGCGGCGAAGATCGCCATGGACCGCGGGGTCGGCGGCCCGATCACCTCCGCCTCGGCCTACCTCATGAAGTCCCCGCCGGAGCAGATGCCGGACGACCTGGGTCGCGCCCAGGTCGAGGCGTTCATCCGCGGCGACGTGGAGCGCTGAGCCCCTCCGCCCACGATCACGGCTCACGCCGCCGACCCCCGGCGGCCTGACCCCGCACCAGCACCCGAGCCCGTCCTGCGCCGCTGCGCAGGGCGGGCTCCGTGCTGTCCTCCTCCTCGTGTCCACGTCCGGGGAGGGAAAGAATGACAGGTATGTCATTCGCAGAATGTCAAGAATGACACGTTTGTAACTCACGGAGTTACATTCTTGTGATTACCAAACAATGACCACTCCGAGGTTTTCCGCGGCCCCGGATATGTGTATTCTCCATTCGGCCACATGAGTCACATTGTCACCATTGATCACAGGTGTCGGTCCCCTGCACCGGTGTGAAGGGAAAGATCTATGCGCACGCCCCCGATGCGTTCTGCCCTCACCGCCAGCGCCTGCGCGCTGGCGCTCGTCGTGTCCGCGCCGCTGGCGCTCGCCGACCCCTTCGGCGAGGATCTGGTCGTCCCGGGCGACCCCTACACCGCCCCGGACGACGACGCCGAGAGCACCCCGGTCCAGACGGTGCCCGAGCTCCCGATGGACTGGGTGGGCCTCCCGCCGGACCCGGGAGACATGCCGCAGGAGTGGCTCGCGGAGCAGCCTGCCGTCGACATCGAACCGTCGACCGCCGAGGAGCTGATGGCGGCCGAGGACGGCTACATCGGTGGTGGCTATGCGGCGGCCGCAGGCGGCGCGGAGCTGACGGAGCACGCCGTCCTGTCGGTGCCGGAACCGCCGACCAAGGATCTGCCCGAGACGCTGGACGCGGCCCCGCCGTGGGAGTACTCCTACTCCTGCGACCCCAACAACAAGCCGGGGATGGTCGCCTTCGCCAACCTCGTCTCGGCCCACTACGACCGCCCCACCTGGTACGGCTCGCGCGCCTGCAAGTTCGACAACAGCCAGCACTACGAGGGCCGGGCGATGGACTGGAGGATGAACGCCTACAACGCCGAGGACAAGGCGATCGGCGACGCCGTCGCACAGTGGATCTCGGCCAACAACGGCGAGATCGCCCGCCGCTTCGGGGTCCAGTCGATCATCTGGAACCGGCAGTCGTGGTACCTCTACAAGCCGGGGGCCTGGTACCCCTACACCGGGGCGTCCCCACACACCGACCACCTGCACATCAGCTTCAGCTGGGACGGCGCGATGGGCCGCACCTCATGGTGGGACGGCACGCCGATCACCGAGCACGACTACGGCACCTGCCGGGTGTACGCCGGTCAGTTCGCACCGCGCTACCAGGGCTTCAACGGCACTCCCTGCGCCACGTCGCTCCCCGCGGCGCCGTACGCGCCCTACCCCGTCACCCTGCCCGGCGCCAACAACGACAACGTCAAGCAGGCCCAGCGCTACCTCGGGTTCACCGGCAGCGACGTCGACGGCTCGTTCGGCCCGCTGACGCTGGCCGCGCTGCTGAACTACCAGGCCGTCTATGACCTGCCCTGGACCGGTGTCCTGGACAAGGCCACCTGGGCCTACATGATCGAGGCCGGGATCCCGAGCGACCCCGTGCCGCCGGCTCCCGAACCCCCGCCAGCACCCGAACCGCCCGCACCGGAGCCGCCGGAGGACCCGGAGCCCGAGCCCGGTGTCTCCCGGATCGCGGGAAGCAACCGCTACGACACCGCGGCCAAGATCGCCGACACCTTCCCCCAGGGCAGCGGCGTCTTCCTCACCGTCGGTCAGGACTACCCCGACGCCCTGGCCGCGGCCGCCCGAGCCGGTGCGGTGGGCAGCCCCGTGCTGCTGACGCGGGCCGACTCGCTCCCCGTGGAAACCCGGGCCGCCATCCAGCGCCTCCAGCCGTCGTCGGTCACCGTCGTCGGCGGCGAGGGAGCCATCACCAGCACCGTGATCAACCAGGTGAAGCAGGTCACCACCGCACCGGTGACCCGGGTCGGCGGGGACGACCGCTACGAGACCGCCCGGCAGGTGGCGGGCCTGTACAACCCCGGCCTGAACGTGGTCTACATCGCGACGGGCACGAACTACCCGGACGCCCTGGCGGGTGCGGCACGCGCCGGCTACAACGATGGCCCCGTCCTGCTGGTCCAGCCCGACAACGTGCCGCAGGCGACCGTGCAGGCCATGGAGTACCTCAACCCCTACCGGGTGGTGGTGCTCGGTGGCGACACCGCGATCAGCGACAGCGTCGCCGAGGAGCTCAAGGCCATGACCCGGTCCACGAAGCTGGAGCGGGTGGCCGGTCCCGACCGCTACGCGACGGCGGCCGAGCTCGCGACGTACTACCCCTCCGGGGTGGGCACCGTCGTGATCGCCACCGGTCAGAGCTTCCCCGACGCGCTCAGCGGCGCCGCGCGGGCGGGTGACCGCCGTGGGCCGGTGCTGCTCGTCACCCAGGGCGGGGTGTACCAGGCCACCCGCGACGCCCTGGCCTACCTGGACCCCCGGCACATCCTGATCGTGGGCGGGCCCGGGGTCATCAGCCCCGAGGTCGAGGAGCTCCTGCAGAACTACGTGGGCTGAGCACCACGGGCCACCAGCGGCGGCCCGGGTGCCCGCAGGCCAGCCGGCCACGGGCGCCCGGGCCGACCGGTGCCTCCACACGACCGGTGCCTACAGCATTGCCGACCCGGCCCAGACCAGGAGCAGCGCGGTGACGACCGTGCCGCTGCGCTCGAGCCACCGCGTGTGGCTGGACAGGAAGCGCTGCCAGCCGGGCCGGCCGAGCAGGATGTACTGCAGCACGGCCACCGACCGGGACGCCCCGAACGCGGCACCCAGGGCGAGCGCCCAGGGCAGGGGCAGACCGGCCAGCAGCACGAACAGGGCCGCGACGTAGGACGCCGCGGACGGGACCAGGGTGCGGAAGCCGCAGCCGTACTCCACGCCGAAGCGGAAGCCGCCGCGTCCCATGCCCCGGGCGAACACCTCCTGCGGGATGAGCTCCTTGCGCTGGGGCAGCTGCAGCAGGGGCTGCCGCAGGTCCAGCACCGTCAGGGCGGCGGCGAGCACCACGAAGAGGACCGCGCGGACGACGGCCGGAACCGGCGACAGCAGCCCGGAGAACACACCCAGGACGGTGCCGGTGAAGGCACCGCCCACGGTGCACCCCACCAGGAAAGCGGCCCACAGCCGCAGTTGGATCGACCGGCCTCGGACCGAGGCCACCAGCGCCCACGCGCTGTTCAGGCCTCAGGTGGATCCGGACAGGGCCAGTCCGGCGGCCACGACCGCCAGCAGTGCGGGCACGGCCCACGGGACCGGGTCACCGCCCAGGTGGAGCCCGGCGAGGGCCAGGCCGGCCAGCGCCAGCAGACCGAGCAGGGGGAGCGGGTCGGCGACCCAGCGCCGGAGCGGGTGCGGCCGGTCCGGGGCGCCGGTCAGATCGCCCACGGACAGATCGACTTGCTGCAGGCCCCCGAGGCGCTGCAGGTCCACCCGTCGGAGCACCGGTAGGTGTTGCCGTCGCTGAACTTCCAGTGCCAGGAGTCGTAGGTGCCCTGCCAGCAGTCGTCGGGCCGGTGCAGGTAGTAGCCCGTCGAGCCCGGCGCGTTCTTGTGCCAGCCCACCAGGTTGCCGGCGCCGTTGCGGTACTTCCAGCAGCACGACCTGGAGGTGCACATCGGGGACGGCCCGCACATGATGCCGTTCTCGGTGTGGTCCCGCGCGTAGCCGGTCACCGGGTCGCACGGGCCGGTGTTCGTGCTGGTCCAGTCGTGCCAGTAGGCCGCCTGTGCGCTGTCGGTCGCCCGGTTGACCAGGAACAGCGACCCGAGCCCGACCGCGGCGCCGGCCCCCAGCACGGAGCCCATGAAGGTGCGGCGCGAGGGCCGGGGCCGCAGCCGCTTGCGGAGGTGGCCGGTGTCGGTCACCGGCAGGTCCGCGAAGGAGACGGCGGTCTGGTCGGAGGGGTTGCTCATGACTGCTCCTTGGTGGTGAGCTCCGCGGACCGCTCCGGGCCTCGCAAGCTCGTGTCCTCGCTGGTCCTGTCGCTCACCCTTGCTCCTCGGTGAGACGGATCGATCCGCGGGTCCCCCTGACCCAAGCGGTGAGGTCGGTGTCCTGCTCGGGCAGCGCGGCCGCGACGATGGTGCCCCCGCCGTCGACCGCCATCAGGTAGGGCGTGGCCGGCACGTGGAGCTGCTCCATCAGGGCGCGTCCCTGCGCCAGGCAGCGCCCGGTGCCCGCCAGGTTCTCCAGCCCCGGGTCGCAGGACCCGGTCGAGACCGCCACCAGCGCGACGGAGCCTTCCCGCACGTCCGGCACCCCGGCCAGGCCGGTCAGGGTGATCGCGCAGGACGAGCACCCGGGCGACACGAACGCCACCACGGTCCGGTGCGCCCCCGGCTCGACGAGACCGGCGAGGTCCCCGTGGGCGGGCAGGCGGAAGCCCACCAGGTCGCGGGTGCTGCGCGGCGACCCGGCGGCCGGGGCACTCTGGCCGGACCGCCCGGCCTGGCCACGGGTCAGGACCGTGACCTGCCGCAGCAGTCCCGCGAGGCCGAGCGCCAGCAGCACCAGCGCCACCCACGCGAGCAGGACGGCTGACTCCAGGAAGCTCACCGGTCCCCCCCAAAAAATGTAGAGGTTTCGTTCGCCTGCCACGTCTTTTCGTAGCGGTTTCGTTCATCTGCGCCCGAGCCGTCACGCCCGTGGGCGCCGGAGTGCGTGACCACACTCTCCGGCACGGCCCGGGCGGCGGGCAGCAGCGCGACCGACAGCGCGAGCACGAGCATGGCGGCGAGGGCCACCCCGGCCTCCGCGGCCGGGGCCTCCGCCAGCGACCACCCGCCCGAGGTCACGCCCCCGACCAGCGCCAGGACGGCCAGTATGCCGGGGCGCAGGACCGCGGACCGGGTCACCGGGGTCTCGCCCAGGCCGCAGGCGCACGGGACCACTCGGCCCTGCGCGTCCCGCAGGACCCGGGCCAGGTAGAGGGTGAGGGCCAGGAAGAGCCCGGCGATCGGCATACTGACCGCAAAGCCCACCGGGGAGGGCACGGGGGCGACCGCGCAGACCAGCGCGACCACGCCGAGGACCGCCTCCAGCGGCGCCAGGACGCCGGCGACCAGGGGGCGGGCGGCGCCCGGGAGGACCCCGTGCGCGTCCAGGCCGCGCCGCAGTGACGCGGGAGCGCGCACGTGACCGGTCGCCGCCGCCAGGAGGACGAGACCGACGGCGCCGAGGAGGGTGGGGGACAGGATGCTCATGCCAGCTCCGCGGTCAGCCGGCTCAGCGTCGTGGCGACGGCGTCCACGTCGTCCTCGACGCCGGGGATGCCGTAGACGACGAACGCCGCGGCCTCGAGCACGGCGTAGTGCGCCCGCTCGTTCTCCGCCGACCGGCTCAGCCGGCCGCCCGCGACGTCCAGGCCGGGGCCGGTGGGCCGGGTGACGCCGTTGCGGGTGCGCCGGACGTCGAGGAGGGCGTGGTGGCCGGAGCCGAGGTGCACGACCTGGGCGACGTCGTGCGTCCGGAACGGGGACCACTCGACGGACCCGCCGGGCGTCAGGACCGGCCCGTCCGGGTCCGCGGTGAACTCGACCTGGGACAGCAGGGCCGAGAGCCCCTCCAGGTCCAGGCTCGAGACCGTGAACCCGAAGACCTCGTGGTCGCCCACGGCGACCGAGAAGGCCAGCCCGGAGGCCGGGTCACCGCCGTAGCGCCCGTGCCGCAGCGTCAGGCCGGTGCGCAGCCCCACCTCGTGGGTGAGGGCGCTGCCGCTGACCGACAGGTAGTGCTCCAGGTGGGCCGGGCCGCCGCTGTTGACCTCCAGCTCCAGGCCGTCCTGCGACAGCACGCTGATCGCGGCGGACGGGGGGAGGGAGGTGGCGTCGGGCACGGTGAGGACGAGGGTCTCGCCGTTGTGCAGGCGTCGGGTGGTGCGCATGGGTGATCTCCTGTCTCAGCCGACCCGGCGACCGAGCTGGTCCAGGACGATGGAGTTGACCGAGGTGTAGCCGCCCAGCACGACCCCCGACCCGGGGTTGAGGGCGTCGATGGCGCCGCCCACCGAGCCGGGCAGCCTGCTCGTCTGGGTCAGCAGGACCGGGTTGGCCTCCTTGCCGGCCAGGGCGGAGCCGGACAGGGCGTCCGGGAAGTCCTGGCCGGTCGCCACGAAGACGCGGCTCCGGTTGCCGGGGAAGGTGTCGGCGATCAGCGCCGAGGTCTCGTAGCGGTTCTCGCCGGCGATCCGGGTGACCGTGCCGGTGGTGTAGGCCTGCAGCTCGGCCTGTACCGAGTTCGACACCGCACTGGGGCCGCCCAGGATGACGATGCGTCCGCCGTCCAGCCGCTGGAGGGCCTCCCGGGTGGCCAGCGGCAGGTGGTCGGAGTCGGTCAGCAGCAGCGGACGCTCGTTGCGGCCGGCCGACGCGCTGCCGGAGAGGGCGTCGGGGTAGTCGACGCCGCTGGCGACGTAGAGCGTGCTGATGCCGGTCGGGTAGGTGCCGGCGATCGCGGCCGAGGTCTCGTAGCGGGTGTCGCCGGCCAGCCGCGTGACGGTCCCGGAGGTGTAGGCCTGGGCCGCGTCGAGGACGTCGTCGCCGACCGCGCTGGGGCCGCCGAAGACGACGATCCGCCCCGGGTTCAGCCGGTCGAGCTGGGTGGCCACGGCCGAGGGGATGGTGCCCTTGCGCACGAGCAGGACCGGGGCGTGCTCCTTGGCGGCGAGCGCCGCCCCGGCGAGGGCGTCGGCGAACCCGGCACCGCTGGCCAGGTAGACCACGTCCACCCCGGCGGGGTACTGCGCGGCGACGGCGGCGGAGGTGGCGTAGCGGTCCGCGCCCTGGATCCGGCTGACCGCGGCGGCCCGGCAGGTGTAGATCTGGACGTTGTCCACGTCCCACCACTGGCTCGCGCCCTGCCGTGAACGGTGCTGGAACCAGGTGCCGAGGCGGCCGCTCTCGTCGTCGGTCGCGGCGGTGATGTCGAAGACCTTGCCGCGCCAGGCGCTGGTGTTGGCCGCGGTCTGCAGGCTCAGGGAGTTCACGTCGGCGCGGGAGAAGTACGAGGAGGCGACGTTGCCGCGGGAGGTGAACGCCAGCATCGTCTGGGCTCCCACCGGCGCGGTGGCCCAGTCCAGGAACATCCAGTCCTCGCCGTCGCTGGAGCTCACCTGCGAGCGTGCGGCGAAGGTGTTGCCGATCCCGGACCGCACCCGGGTCCACCCGTTGTTGAAGCTGTTCTGCGGGATGCCGCTGCTGAAGCTCTCGGTGAGCAGGGTGGAGTTGCGGCTGCGCCCCTCCGGGCAGGGTGCCTGGCCGTCCAGGCTCCCGGTCCACCGCACCGCGAGGGGGCTCTCCGCGGGCACCGCCTCCTGCGCCGGGACCGGTGCCGTGCTGGCCGAGCTGGCGGCCAGGGTGGCGGCCACCGCGACCCCGGCCAGGGCGACGATCCCCCGTCGTGCTGCGCGCTTCGTCAGCGCCATCGTGTGCTCCCCAAGTGTCGGCGTTCGTCTGACTCCTACCATCCGAAACGCTACCGGGTGGGCGAAAGGTTGCATCCGGTTTTCCGCGGAGTTCGGGTCGTCCCGCGGTGCCGTGAGACGATCGGGGCTGCCCGTTCTCCGCCTCCAAGGTCTCCCGCCGTTGACAGTCACCACACCGCAGAGCCATCCCGAGAGCTCGCCCGAGACCCGCCGTTCGCGTCGCAGAGGCGCCGGCGGGTCCGCTGCGCGTGCGGGATTCCGGGGGGATGTCGAGGGCCTGCGGGCGGTGGCCGTCCTCCTGGTGCTGGTCTACCACGCCGGGGTGACGCGGCTGCCGGGTGGCTTCGTCGGGGTCGACGTCTTCTTCGTGGTGTCGGGGTTCGTCATCACGAACCAGCTGCTGCGGGAGCTCGAGTCCACGGGTCGGCTGTCGCTGGTGCGGTTCTACAGCCGCCGGGCCAAACGGCTGCTGCCCGCGTCCGCGCTGGTGCTCGTGGTGACCGCGGTGGCCAGCTGGCTGCTGGCCAGCCGGGTCCAGTGGCAGCAGATCGGTGGCGACATCGTGGGGGCCGGGGCGTATGTCGTGAACTGGGTGTTCTCGGCACGTTCCGTCGACTACCTGGCCGAGGACGTCGCGCCCTCGCCGGTCCTGCACTACTGGTCCCTGGCGGTCGAGGAGCAGTTCTACGTCGTCTGGCCGCTGGTGATGCTCGGGATCTTCGCGTTCCTGCGCCGACGGGCCCGGGCGTCGGCCGCCGGCACCGCACCACCGGGCAGTGACGACACCGGTCAGTTGCGGCGCAGGAGGCGGGGCACGGCCGGGCCACC